>Ga0114996_10000006_pt1 | contig 284365 bp, 236 predicted proteins | sample ArcticOcean_MG_C_4_FD_87039 | JGI IMG/M metagenome (GOLD analysis project Ga0114996, IMG submission 87039) | Marine microbial communities from western Arctic Ocean - ArcticOcean_MG_CB4_134 | ecosystem: Environmental > Aquatic > Marine > Oceanic | place: Arctic Ocean: Canada Basin | collected...
CCTACGCCTGACGCCGCAGGGGCAGGACGGTACGCGCTTCGAAGCGAAGCTCCTGCAAAAGCTGGGTTATTTGACCGGGGGACTCTCGATCGCCGACTTCCGGCCGACGGATTCGGAAGCGGAGGTGAAGACGATCCTTCACGATCAGCTTCGAGACCACCTGATGGCATTGGAGTCCCTCGTGGCATCCGACGTGGCGGCGCTGAATCGTATGTTGAGCGCCCGGGGGCTACTCCTCATCACGGACCGCTGAGGTTGGCGCCCTGGTTGAGCGACTCGACATGAGCCAACCGGCCGTCTCCAAGCAGCTACGTGTGCTCCGGGAAGCCGGGCTGGCCTCCGTGCGCAGAGACGCCCAACGCCGGATTTACCGTCTCAACGCCGAAGGCCTGCGAGAGCTCGACGAGTCCTGGGTGTTGGAACACATGCGCAGAGGTTAAGGCGTGAGTTGGTAGAACCCGAGCACCATGAGATCCCACACCAGATGTGCGACAATCACAGCCGGGAGGCTGTCGGTGTAGGCTCGTAGGGCGCTCCAGCTCAGGCCGGCGCCCAATGAAGCGAGCAGGAGCGCAGAGGAACCGATGGGGACATGCGCCAGCGTGTAGAGCGCGGCGCCAGCCACCACAGCCAGCGGCAAGAACATCCGGCGGGCGAGGGCATTATGGATCGCGCCCCGCCAAACGATCTCCTCGAACGCTACGACCAACGGAACCATGAGGATGGCCATGAGCGCGCCTGGACGCTGAAACGCGGAATACAGCCCTGCGACATCGGCCCTGAGCCCGGGGAAAGCGGCCATGACAGGCTCGAACAACACAAGGGTAGTCGCCGTCATAGCGAGGCCGACCACCACCCCGAGTATCAACGGTCGTATGTGTGGCCCCCGGCCCAGGACACTCGTTCCTTCGAACCCGATCACGGCCAGGCCCAGGAAGACGGCGGTGGTACCCACGGCCGGCCAGATTCCGAAGTGCCCGGAAGCCCAGGCACCCACGAGCCAAACGAGCCCATAGGCGACTGCCCGCCAGTCGGCGAGGGTCGTGCCTCGCTCCTGATCTCCCGCGGCACTCCTTCGTTCTCGACCCGCATTCGCAATCCCCACCAAGGCTCGCTCGATCCACGCCCAAACTCCCCGGAAAGGGGGGCGGGCACGCTCGTCCTCGAGGGCCCTGCGCGCCGCCTGATCGAAGCTCTGAAGCTCTGCGTGCTGAATGAGCGACCAAAACCGGTCGTCCCGTGCAATGAGGTCCGTCTTGAGGCCGACGACGACCTCACGTGCCACGGACCATTCGGCCCTCGTGACGAACCGCACCCAGTGAGAGGACAGCTTGGGGGAGAGGAAGGGGACCTGAATCATGAGGGGCTTCGCTACGCCCAGAGCGGTCGCAGTGCGCCCCAAGATTTCTCGTCCTGAAAGCACCTCGGGCCCCGGCACGTCGAACCAATCGCTCCCTGACATTTCAAGATCCAGGGACCGCACCAGGGCGATGGTGATGTCGTGAATGGAGACGGGTTCTGTGCGCGACCGAAGCCAACTCGGCAAGATCATCACCGGCAGCCGGGCGGTCAGGTCTCTCACGATCAGCCAGCTCAGACTTCCCTCTCCGACGATCATGCTCGCCCGAAGCTCGATGGTTGGTACGTCCCCCGCGCGCAGGGCCTCGCCGACCTCTTCACGGCTGCGCAGGTGCTCCGACGGGTCGGCCTGTGCCGCCACGCCACCCAGATAGACAATTCGCTTCAAGCCGGCTCGCGCCGCCGATGCGGAAAACGTCTCAGCCTGATGGATTTCAGCTTGGCGAAAGTCTTCCGCGTGCGACGCCATGCCGTGTATCAGATACAGGGCAGCGTCGCACCTTTCGACGGCCCGCTCAACAGAGTCCGCGTCCGCTACGTCGAGCCTCACCCACTCACGGTCCGGCCAACGCTCCTGTGCAGCCGCGACGTTGCGCGTGGCGCAGCGCACAGTCCAACCCGCTTCGACAAGTGGCTCGTATACGTACCGACCCACGAATCCCGTCGCGCCGGTTAACAGCAGGGTTCGTCTAGGAGGAGCGTTCACGATTCATCCATGTTGACTGAGGGACGACCCCCGCTCAATGAGCCGAGGTCGGGTCGAGTAGGATCTAGTATTTGAAGCGGAGACCCAGGGCAAAGGCCCAAGCCCAGGAAGTGGACCGAAGCCGAAATCTTCCAAAAATTGAGCGGCGACCGGACACGCTGTCAAGCCTATGTTTAACTATCTGCCTCTCCGGGCATCATATCATTAGACAAGCGTTCGCGCGTAGCTAAAAGAGTCCTCAAACGAGGGGCGGGAGGGGCTCGCCTTACCGGTTGGGGGACTCGTTAATGGGGAGAGTCCGGGCGCATCGTCCCCGGGTTCACCACCCGCTGGATCCGGGGTCGCCCTTGAACGGCCCCACTACGTCAGACGTGATCCATCCGGAGTAGAAGCCACCCAGCTGTGAGCGGACCGCCTCCCCATTCAGGGTGCACTGGACTCGGCCGGGGTAGAACGCCAGGTGGTCCCGGAGCTCAGCGAATTCGTGGAACGGCTCAGCGTAGCTCCACGCCGCCTGATCAACCCGCTGCCCTTCCTGCGTGCGCACCGTCCAATACTGTGCTGTCCCTTTCCACTCGCAACGAGAGCTGCCGGACGCCGGGCGAAACAGATCCATCCGCACATCCGACGGAGGCAAGTAAAACGTGGGCGGACTGGCAGTCTCCATCACACGAAACCCAGCTGTGGTATCGGCAATCACAGTGCCGGCGACGCGCACTACGACTCGCCTTGGGTCGGATTCCATGCGAGGTGGGCGAGGATAGTCCCATACGGACTCCTGCTCAGACGTGGGCGTCTCGGCAAAAAGTGGACGTTCGGCTCCCGTCCAACGCCAAAGGCCGCGTCCTCGTTTGGCCCATTCAGGCAGATGCAATTCTATATCCTTGATATGAGCCTAGCAGTCGCCGCATCATGGCCCTAGCACGCCGACTATCCGTAGAGCGTAGCCGCCTGTCACGAACTCACCGGTCGCCGCATGAACAACTCCGGCGTCCGGTCTCGATACGCCCGATACTCCGGATCGTCCCCCCATTTTGCCTCCGCCCTCTCCTCGAGCAGCGGAGTACCACTGATGCGCGTCAGCAGGAAGTACACGAATACCGGTGAGACGAGCGTGACGTACTGCCACCCCGCGAGCTCCGGGAACGCAATCAGGGCCACGCCGAACCAGAGCACGATTTCACCGAAGTAGTTCGGGTGCCGAGACCACGCCCACAGTCCGCTCTGAATGAAGCGGCCCTGGTTGGCGGGGTCCTCACGAAAGCGCTTCTTCTGTCGGTCCGAGACGACCTCGATGGCAAAGCCCACAGCCCAAACCGAGCTGCCGACCAAGGCGAACATACCAAGCGGTCGGACACTCGCACTTGTGATAGCGCCCAGCGCAGCAGCCAGGGTCAAGAGGACCCATAGCCCCTGCAGGGTCCACGCACCAAGGAAGCGAGGGAAGCTCATCTTCACTTCATCGAATCGCGCGTCTTTCCCATCACGGTTTATGCGGGCGAAGAGGAAGGCACCCAGCCGGACCGCCCATACTATGACGAGCGTGCCCAAAAGGAGCGACCGCGCGTCACGGGCACCGGTGAGGAGAAGCGCCGTCATTACCGCGCTGATGTACGTGATACTCCCCGTGAGATCAAAAAACCGTTCGGTCCGCCTGAGGTAGGCGGGAACGAACGCAATCCAATTGATGGCGAAAACCAGGACACCGCAGACCGCAAAGGCCGGCAAGGATCCAGCGACGATTCCGCCTTGACTACCCGCCCAGGCCACGCCGACACCGACTGCGACAACTACCGGCGTGAGGGACGCTGCCCGTCGATCTTCAGAGTTCATGTCACGCCTTAGCGTGGGGGCGCCGAGGGTCGATCCCTCCGCACGTAAAAGTTACCGCGAAGGACACGCCTACACATCTGGACGGTAGCCACTGATCACCGCCCACCCCCCGGCCGCCGATACCGCACCGGCGCCTCCGGCTCAGCCATCAACTCAATGCCCTCCGTCTCCAACAACCGCAACGCCTCAGCGACAGCCGCCTCCAGCTGCGGATCGGCACCAGCAAGCACCTCAGCAGGGTTATTCCGCACCTCGATATCCGGAGCCACGCCCGTGGCTTCCACGGCCCACTCGCCGTTCACGTCATAGAACCCACCCCTTGGCGCCACAAAAGACCCGCCATCGATCAACGGCGGCGTGTCCCACGTGTACCACGATGCCATGTCCACCAAGGCGATGGGGACGGATTCGGCGACCGCTCCGGAGTCGGGCGGGTAGGGCGGTAGAATCATCAGGATTCCGCCTCGGTGATGACGAGGTCTTATCCGTTCGGCGCTATCGGTTCTGGATCAGATTTTGAGGTGCTTCTGGAGAGAACCGGCGCCGTCACGATCAGCATGTCGTACACCGGTGCGCCAGGCATGAGAGTAGGCCATCACGGGCACCGGTGGTGCGTATCAGCTACTCGATCCTCAACGCCGTCAATGCATGGACGGCCCCAACCGGATCCCCACCCCCAAGTCCAGAGCCACCGCAACCGCGTGGTCCGAGCTGGAGAGCGTCTTGGCGGACAACCAACGGTAGGATAGACCCGGGATAAATCTCATACGGCCCGACCCGAAGGTGAAACCGGCACCAGCGTGAATGCCCGGGCCCAGGGCGGGGGACTCGCCCTCCGTCCCCACTTCGGTTACTCCCAAAAGCACCCCGAGGCGCAGCCAGGCCCATCCTTTGCGCGCCCCCGCCCCCAGCACACCATGGTTCCCGGTCACGATCAGATCCTGCTCAATGCAAAAGCCCTCCTCGCACCCGAACGCGCTTCGGACATATCCACCGTAGACGCTGAGCCGAGGCGTAATCTGCCGCATGACCAGTGCCTCGTAGGACAGCGCCGGAGCAAAGTCGAGGCCGGCGGCCGTGCCGGTGTGGCTGCCCACCATAAGCCCGCCCCGGATCTCGGCGTGGGTCTGCCCAGCGGCTGGACTGTGGACCAACACGGCTCCCAGGGCCATGGCGATGAGCCCGGCAGGCAAGCTCCTCATTCTCACCTCCGCACCGGGCCGCTGCCCGGCAGCCCCTGGCTGAACCGGACGGTCGCGGTCGCACTGATCGCTGCTGGCACCACGCCATCCCGGAGAATGGCGCGAATGCTACCGGTGGCCCTGTCGGTGGCCAGGGCCATGCGGGGAAGGCGCGTCGAGCGATCCACGGTAAGGGCACCCTCGGGGCCGATAAGGGAGATGGCGTCGAGGGCCTCAATACCCTCCGCCCCCAAGGGAACGGCGAAGGCGAACTGCCCTCCGCCCCATTCCACTTCCTGGGGCGCGAAACTCAGGGAGAAGAGCACGCCTCCCTCATGGTCGAGCCCTTCCAAGCGAAAGGGCCCGTCTTCGGAGGGGAGGCGGGGAGGCGCGTCCAGGACAAACGTAGGCTCCAAAAACATCTCCCCGTCTCCGGCACTCCCCCAAAGGAGCAGCACCTGCTGCTGCGCCGCCGCGGCCGGCGACGCGTCTACCTCGAGCCGGAAATCGATGGCCTTCTTGAAGTGGTAGTCGCTGACCCACTTGGGATAGCAATACCCCATGAGGTCCTTGTAATCGTCGGGGTCTCTGAGCAACCCAAGACCCGAGCCGAGGCCCGATTCGTAGCCCCACGCTCCGATGGAGCCGCCGTCGTGGGGGTAGCTTGGATCCGGGCCGCCCGCACCACCGCAGGGGGCGTGGCGGAGGCTGACATTGTGACCGATCTCGTGTGCGAAGGTAGTGGCAGAGGGCCGCCCGACGCTGACCGGGTTGCCTATGGAGGCCAGGCCACCCCATTTGGATCCGGAGGGAAGCACCAGGGCACCGTAATAATGGCGGTGGGATCCCTCTGCGACGCGGAGGGCGGTAATCTCCCGGAGGAACGCCCTCCAACCGCCGTCGGTGGTCAGGTCTGCGGTAGTGGTATAGGTCTCGTGCACCTCCAGGTCCAGGTCGCCGATGGGTAGCATCGACCGGAGGAACCGCAGCGTCGAGCCGGTGGGGCCCAGGCTCGCGATCCAGCCGAAAAGCCCTTGGTTGGAGCTTGAGGCGTGAAGAACCGGTACGATGGTCAGGTCAAAGCGCGGCAACGCTTTGACATCCAGGGCCTCCCGACCCTCGGCCGGAATGCGTACCTGGCTTCCCGGGGCCAGCGGCGTGGTGGCGTCCACGTCCAGCTCGACCACCAACTCTACGCCGGGCTGAAGGACAGAGCCGGGGACAAACGCGTTGAAAGACCGATCCAGGCGGCTCTCGACCACCTCATGCGGGATCAGATACGAACCCGGAAGCAAGGTGACACTGTGGACCTCAGCGCCGTCCAGGTAAAAAGTGGCCCGCCCCCTGGGCTGGTAGAAGCTGGCTGGGTCGCTGGTAACAAAAACGCGGAGGAGCGCCTGAACCCCAGAGATGAGGGGCACGTCGCCCTGGGCATTCTGGACACTCTGGACCAGATAGACGGTGGGCGCCGCCAGAGCCACTATGTTCGGGTTTACGCGGACTCTGGACGAGGCCACGAGGCCCGCTAGCCTCGCCTGGACCCACACCTCGCCGCCGCCCAAGCCCTCCAGGCTCCCGTCGGGGGCGACCCCCACCGCGTCCGGTTCGGAGAACGACCACTGGGGTGTCGCCCACGACGGATTTGAAGAAAACGGCTCGCCGTCCTGGTCCAGGACCGTCACACGGAGGGGTGCCCGGTCCCCCCGCGTGATCAGGGTGTCGGCTGGCTCGATAATGAGCGACTCGGGGACCCGGTCGGATACCGTCGCGAAATCGGAGCAAGCCCCGCCCACGAGGGCGGCGGCAAGGAGCCAGGATCGGCGGAGGAAGAGAATCGGGGGGGTCATGGCAGGCAGGTTGGCCGCGTCTTACCCCTGGTGCAAGGGGGGTGTAACTCTTTCTTCAACCCCGATATGGCGGACTTCTTGGAGATGGACTATCTGGTGATGAGTAACCGTCCTCCTGGGGAACCAGCCCCCCGTCCTTGATGAGCTGATGCGCCACTCCATTGACCATTGACCATTGACCATTGACCACCCCTGCTCAATCAATCGTCCTTCGAGGTACCGGGCGCGGGCGACAAGGCGGGATCGCCTCGCGTCATCTCCCGAAGTCCCTTACCACCATCTTAGGCAAACCCGCCCTCGTGAACTCGTCGTTCAGATGGGTCAAGTCTTCGGAGATCAGGTCATGTAGCACCCGCATGTGCCCGTCGAGTTCGGCCGCCAGCTCCTCGAAGACGTCACGGTACGCAGCCGTTGGCGCTGCGTCTCCCCGTTCGAGCCGACTGCGCAGGCCAGTAAGGCGATCGTTCAGTCGGATCGGGAAGGCGATCTTGTCCTTGGGACTCTGATTCCGGACTTGGTAGAGCTGGGTCTCGACCCGGCCGATGTCGTCCACGAATCGCTCTGCTGACGCCTTCAGCTGCTGGTCCTCGCTTCGGGCGACACTGGCCTGGATCTGTCCCCTCAGGTCGCGAATCAAGAGAATGCTCCCGTTCGCCTGGCTCTCCGCGTCCCGAATCCTCGATGCGAGCCGGAACTGTCCGACGAGGTCGGCGTCGGTTACCCCGGTCAGCCGGGGATCGCGGTGCACACCGAAGGAGGCGACATGTACGTCGTCGCCCACCGTGAGGCGGGCCTGATACCGGCCCGGCGGGGACCACGGGCCTCGGGCCGGATTGCCGCCCTCGAGCACGATGCCGTCGAAGGTCACCGCGCCCCGATGGCGGAGATCCCATGTCTCTCGATGAGTCCCCTCGCCGCGCCTGCCCTCGAAGAGCGTGCGCACGAGTTCTCCCTCCGCATCGAACACGTCGAGGCGAACCTGTTGGTCCGAATCGGTCACGTAATAGTCGATGACCGCCGGAACCGACCGCCGGATCGCGTCAGCCGGGTTGAAGAGATGGGTGTCGGCTGTCTCGAGACCGGTGTCGATCTGACGGAGTGTCTCGATGTCGTCCAGGACCCAGAACGACCGGCCGTGCGTGGAAATCACCAGGTCGCGTTGCTGAACCGTGAGCCCTGTGATGGGAGTGTCGGGCATGTCGTAGGAGAGATCGGCCCAGTAGGCACCGTCGTCGAACGATACGTACACACCGTGTTCGGTACCGGCGTACAGCAAGCCCTTTCGGTTCGGGTCCTCGCGGAGGACTCGCACGAAGTCACCCGGCGCGATCCCGTCGACAATCTTCGTCCAGCTGGCGCCGTAGTCGTTCGTCCTCCACGCATAAGGCGACCGATCGTCCATCTCGTAACGAATGCCGGCCACGTAGGCCGTCGAGCCGTCGTGTGGTGAAACGTCGATGCTCATCACCCGCGTGTGTGCAGGCATGTCCGGGGGCGTGACGTCGCTCCAACTCTCACCCGAGTCCCGCGTAATGTGCACCAGGCCGTCGTCCGATCCGGTCCAGATCGTGGCCTGGTCATGGGGAGACGGCGCGAGCGCGTACAGCGTCGCGTAGATCTCGGGTCCGTCCTGGTCATTCACGACAGGCCCACCGGAGTCGCCCATGGTCTCCGGCTCGGCACGCGTGAGGTCGGGGCTGATCCTCAGCCAGGACTCTCCTTCGTCCGTCGACTTCCACAGGTGCTGGGAGCCGACATACAGCGCTGCGGGCTCGGCTAGCGACACTGCGATCGGATACGTCCAGTTCCAGCGTTCGGGCATGTCTCGCGCCGGCTCGCCCATGACGATGCGAGGGTGCGGCTGAATGTCCCGAACAAGACCCGTGTTGCGGTCGTAGCGGGTGAGCGCATTTGTCGCGCCGGCATAGAATACGCTCGGATCGGTTGGTCTTGGCACAACGTATCCACTCTCGCCTCCCCCCACCGAATACATCCACTCCGTGCTCACGCCGCGTGGGTTTTGAAGGTGTCCCTCCTCGGACGAAACGCAGACGGTGGAGTTGTCCTGCTGGGCACCACACGCGTGGTAGGGGAAGTCCGTCGTGGTCGCGAGGCGGTAGATCTGCGCCGTGGGATACTTCATTCCCGTCCAGGTGCGCCCGCCGTTGACGGACACAACACCACCACCGTCATTGCCATCGATCATGCGGAGGGGGTTCCCTGGATCGATCCAGATGTCGTGGTGATCGGCGTGCGTCTCGCGAACACTTTCCAGCGTACGGCCGGCATCGGTCGACTTCATGAGCCTGAAATTGAGGATGTAGATCTTGTTCCGGTCGACCGGGTCGGCCTGGATCCGCTGGAAGTAGAACGCCCGCTGCCAGATGTCTCGGTGTGCGTTCACGAGGGTCCACGAGGAGCCTCCGTCGTCCGACATGTAGAGGCCTCCGGCCTCAGCCTCCACGTTCGCCCAGATCCTCTGGGAATCTGCGCCGGACACCGTGATCGCTATTTTGCCCAGAACACCGGCCGGAGACCCCGCACTACGCGCCGGGAAACCCGGATTGTCGGTCAGTTCGGACCAGGTATCGCCGCCATCCGTCGTCTTGAAGATTCCAGAACCTTCCCCCCCGCTCCACAGTTGCCAGGGCTTCCGGTGCACTTCCCAGAGCGTCGCATAAAGGACGTCAGGGTCGTGCGGATCCATGACGAGATCGACCGCGCCGGTGCGGTCGTTCCGGAACAGAACCTTGTCCCAGGTCCGGCCGCCGTCGGTGGTCCGGAAGACGCCGCGGTCGGCACTCGGGCCGAACGGATGTCCGAGTGCAGCCACGAAAGCCCGCTCCGGGTCGGTCGGGTGCACCCTGATCCGGCCGATCGCTTGGGTGTTCTCCAGGCCGAGGTGACGCCAGCTCCTCCCGCCATCGTCGGAGCGATACACACCGTCGCCTTGAAGCACATTCGCTCTCAGCTGCACCTCGCCCATCCCGATGTAGACGACGTCCGGGTTCGATTCTGCAACTGTCACCGCCCCGACAGAGCCACTCCTTATCTGACCGTCCGTCACCGGGGACCACGAGGTGCCACCGTCGGTGGTCTTGAAGAGCCCACCACCCGTCGCGCCGAAGTAGTACTCGAACGGTCGATCGGAGTGTCCGGCTACGGCGATCGAGCGCCCGCCACGGTCCGGTCCAATCGATCGCCACTCGAGCGGGGGCATCAGTGCGGCCTGCCCGGAGGCGGACTGCGCCGCTGCTGGCGCCGCGAGAAGTGCCAGCAGCGCCACCGGCGCCGCTATTAGCGCCGCGAGGACACGGAAAAGAACCGAGATGATCAGACTTTGACGACTCATCGTCTCTCTCCTTGGTCTAGCGAGATGTCGGAACGCGGAATGGGGTGGGTGGCAGCCACACGGTGTCGGGCAGCGATGTCCAATCCCCTGTCGCTGCAAAGTTCAGAATGCCGGAGCGAAATTCACCCGACGCACGCATCGCAGCCCGGATCGCCCCGTGGGGGCCACGCACGATGGGAATGAACTTGCTGTTCTTGAAGTGGGGCACGAGTTCCAACGAGTTCTCGAAAGGAGTCGAGGTGTCCCAGGTGCCGTGCGCGATAACCGTCGGGATCTCTGTGTCGAAGTTCTGCCGGAAATCGTTTCCCAGGTCACTTTCCCACGCTGGGCAGCGGGCGATGTACCCCCAGTTCATTCCGAAAAGCACCTCGTTCGCGGGGTCCGCCGATTGTCTGGCAAGGCGTTCCGATGTGATTCCCGAGCCGCAGTCCAGCTGAAAATAGCTCGCAGTGCGATACTGGGGGCCCGACGGCCGGGAACCGAGGTAGAGCTCCTCCGCGGCGCGCGTGAAGTTCCCCTCGGTCATCTCGATGACATCCGCAGGCCACCCCCGCAGACCCGCCGAGAACCCGCGGGCCAGGGTTCCGACCGCGGTACCGTCGAAGAGCACATCGTGACGACTGCCGTCATCCGGGTCGGTGACCGACACCGTGAACGGGCTCTGAGCTGCGCTTCTGACGAGATCCTCGAATGCCGCGACGAGGCCGCCTTCCGGAATCCGCCCGCTCAATTCGGCCGATGCTTCGGCTTCCTCGGCCACTCGGCGATAGACGTTCCAAAGGTGGCCGGGGTCATCGTAGGTATGATCCGGGCCTTCCATTCCCCGAAAAATCGCTCGCTCCACGATCTCGGGATGTAGGCGCATGAGGCTCATGCCCCAGTGTGACCCAAAGCTTCCGCCCCACATGATGATCTTGTCGTACCCAAGAGCGAGGCGGACCTCGTTCACGTCCTCGGCGGCTTCGAGCACCGTGAAGCCCGCAAGGTCGAGTCCACTCTGCTCCCAGAATGCCCGTTCGGGGGCGAGCATGGCCTGCAACTCGGCCGCGGCTCGTTCAGGGTCAGCGGCCACGTCGGCAGGAGTGACCTCCGTCGTCGTCTCGATTGTGGTAGTGGGCTTCGATGAGCCGATCCCACGCTGGCCGACAACGATGACGTCCGATACCTGCGTGAGCGGCAGCCAACGGTCTTCGAACGTGCCGACCTCCTCCAGGGCACGTTCGAGTCCATCGAAGCTGGGACCCCCGTGGAGGAAGAAGACCGGAGGTGTCCCCGGTCGCGCTTCGGACGATGCACGGAAGCGATAGACCTCGACGCCGAGGACTCCGCTATCCGGATTCGAGCGATTCACCCCTGCGAAGTAGAGGCCCCGCTCCGCGTTCACGAAGCCCCCGTCGAGGAGGGGGATTCGTTCCGGGTAAAGGAACATCGTCCCGGCGGCGGGCGGGGGAGCAACCGCCGTGTGGAATGACGCATCACTGGTGGGCTCGGCACACGCGCTGCTGGCAACTAGACATGCCGCAGCTACGACCTTGTCGATTCGCATTTCTCGCTCCTTGGGGTTGCGAACGTCAGGGGCGTCCGCGCGTCATGCAAGGGCGGGCGTGGACCGGGGACCTAGTCGACGCGGGTCATGGCCGGCTGGGTCGAGGGGCGCCATAGCGACGCGAGGTTGTTGGCGCTTCCGCCTAACGTCGACTTCTCCGACGTACTCAATCCCCTTCCGCAGGGCCGCTTAACGCGAAGTGCGGATTCGGACTGTGCACGTGGGAGAAGTCGACCGTATACGTGTACTGATCCTCGTCGTTCGCTCGGGCCGGCATCAGGCCCTCACCTGCCCAAGCGGACCGCTAGGACTCAGAAGCGGGGGAAGCCAGAGGAAGCCGAATCCTAAAGGTCGTTCCCTCTCCCACGACACTTTCCACTGAGATCGTCCCCTGGTGACCCTCCACGATGCCTCGGACCACGGAAAGGCCGAGGCCGGTTCCCTCGTCACTGTCTTTCGTGCTGAAGAAGGGCTCGAAGATTTTGTCCATAATCTCTTCGCCCATTCCGTGTCCGTTGTCGGCCACGGAGAGCTCGGCCTCCGTACCCATTGAAACGGTGCTCATCGTGAGGGAGCCTCCGTCAGGGAGGGCATCTCGGGCGTTTACGACCAGGTTGGTGATGATCTGCTTCAGCTGACCAGAATCGGCTTGAACCGGGAGGGCTTCCTCCGAAAGATCGAAGCTGAATTGAAGTCCCTTCCCGCTGAGAATACGGGCGATGGGCTCGATCTCCGTGAGCACTTCGTTCAAATCCACCACCCGTCGAGCCACGGATTCGTGTCGAGCAAAGGTCAGGAGCTGCTTTGCCAATACACGTCCCTCGCGTGTCGCCTGCACAATTCCCATCAAGTCATCTCAGAGGGTTCCTTCCTTCGGGGCATCCTCCAACGCCAGCTGGGCGGGGGTCATGATGGCCTGGAGTACGTTGTTGAAGTCATGGGCGATTCCGGCGCTGACCCGCCCGATAGCGTCGAGGCGTTGGGACTGCTGTACCTCCTCCTCCATGCGCTTCCGCTCCGACACATCCCGAATGACGATTTCCACTCCAATCCCCTCCTCGCTGGGGAAGGGTCCGGCGGATAGCTCGGCTGAGAAGCCTTCGCCTGCTTGTGTAACGCAGTCGACTTCGAAGAGAACCCGGTCCTTGGATCCGTTCAAGATCTCGCCGAGGCTTGTCCGGCGGAAATCCAACGCATGTGGCGCAATCAACTTCCACAAATCTTGCCCTTCGAGTTCAAGGTCCTCCGCGCCGCCAAATAACCGCCTTGCCTCTGAATTGGCGAAAAGGATGGTGGCCGTCTGGTTCAAGGTGAGAATCCCATCGGGCGAAAGCTGGATGACGTTCTCTAGCCTTTTCAGCGCCAGGGCCAAACGCCGGTGCCGATCCAGCCGGGTGATGGTACGGACCCGGGCCCGAAGCTCCGCCCGGTTGGGGGGGTTGGATATGAGGTCGTCGGCTCCGCTCTCGATCCCCTCAATGAGGGACTCTCTGTCGTCGAGGGTGTGACAAGGAGGACGGGGACCTCTGCCAAGGCCGGATCATCTCGAAGGGCCCGACAGACCTCGAATCCACTCATGCCAGGCATCATCACGTCCAGAAGAATCAGATCCGGGTCCAGGCTTCTGGCCAGTTCTAGCGCATCAGGACCGTTCGTGGCCGTCGTGATGTGGTATCCATGGCCTTGCAAGGAGACCGATAGCGCCTCCAGCGCCGCAGGCGTGTCATCGCGGAAAGGTGGCCGTGAACCGCGTCCCCTCGCCAACACCGGGGCTTTCCACCGAGACGCTGCCCCCGTGCAGTTCGGTCATTCGACTCACCAGGGCAAGCCCCAACCCCGTGCCGGAGAATTCACGATCTAGCCCTGCGTCGAGTTGTGTGAAGGGTTGAAAGAGCTTCTGCTGATCCTCCCGTGAGATTCCTATCCCGGAGTCCCAGACCGTGAAATGCACCGCTCCCCCCTCAGGGTCCGCGACATACTCGAGCCCCACATTGCCCCCCTCTGGTCGGGACGAGCGGGATCAAGTCTTCAAGTCGATTGGTACGTGCGGCAGGACAACGACGCCAATCCCAAACCCGGTCAGGTTCTGCTGGTCTCAGAGGTTCTGGTCAGCTGTGACGAAGACATCGTAGTCCGCCTCCGCTGCACGAAACTGCTCTCCGTTCTCTAATCCCGGCCATCCGCGGCCGAAGACTGTGTCGACCTCGGTGTCGGCTAGGTGCTTTGCGAAGCGCCGCGGGAGAGAATCGGGACCAGGGACTGACCTCATGCGTGACGCGGCATTAGCCACCCACTTTCAAAAACCCCTCACAGCCCGTAATACCTATACCACAAGCCAACACCGGGCGCATTCCCCTTTATGAAAGGCCGCACGGTTCCCTGCGGATCGCTGACCTATGGCTGACTCGGACTCGCCGCAGCTCTCACCGGCACAAACTCGACTCCCGCACCAGCGGCGAGCTCGCCTCTGCGCCCTCGTCGCGCTCGCCGGATCGCTGACCCTCGGCACCCCACAGCTGAAAGGCCAAGCCCGGGCCGACGTCGACCCCACAATCCTGGACACGTGGCAGTGGCGAGCATTGGGTCCCAACCTCGGGGGTCGATCAATTGCGGTCGCGGGTAGTGCGGCTCGGGAACTCGAGTACTACTTCGGCGCTGTGGGCGGTGGGTTATGGAAGACGACTGACGCGGGCAACAGCTGGAGGTCCGTTAGCGACGGCTGGTTCATGAGTTCGTCGGTCGGCTCGATCGGCGTTTGCGAGGCCGACCCGGACGTCGTCTACGTGGGCATGGGTGAGGGTCAATTCAGGGGCACGATGTCGTCCGGCGACGGGGCCTACACCACCCGGGACGGCGGCGAGACTTGGTCGTTCATCGGCCTAGCATCGAGCACGGGCCAAACAATGATTCCGCGCATGCGCGTCGACCCAGCAAACTGCGACGTGGTCTACGCTGCGGTGCTCGGCGACCCCTACGGACCGAACGAGGAGCGCGGCGTCTTTCGCTCTCGGGACGGCGGCTCGACCTGGGAGCGCGTCCTGTTCGTGAGCGAGCTCGCGGGTGCGTCGGACCTTTCCATGGATCCCGCCGATCCGAACACGATGTACGCGACGATCTGGGATGTACATCGGCCACCTTGGGGCGGGCGAACCAGCGGCACCAGCGGCATCTTCAAGTCGACGAACGGGGGAGACAGCTGGACGGATCTCACTCGCAACCCCGGGATGCCGGATACGATCATCGGCAAGGTGGGGATCTCGGTATCCGGAGCCGATTCGAACCGCCTGTACGCGGTCATCGAGGCCGCGCCCGACCACGGCGGCGTGTTCCGCTCGGACAACGCGGGCGCGACCTGGCGTAGGACGAACGGCAACAACGCGCTCTTCCATCGGGCCGAGTACTACACGCGGATCACCGCGGATACGCAGGACCCGGATCGGCTCTACGTCCTCAACAAGAACTTTTTCCGATCGGACGATGGCGGGGAGACCTTCCAGCTCGTGCGCGTGCCGCATGGGGACAACCACGACTTGTGGATCGCCCCGGACGACAACGCCCGAATGGTGCAGGCGAACGACGGTGGGGGCACAGTCAGCTGGAACGCCGGGGAGACGTGGACGGATATCGACTTCCCGACGGCCCAGATGTACCACGCGTTCGTCACCAACGACTTTCCCTACCAAGTGTGTGGCGCCCAGCAAGACAACACCTCCAAGTGCGTGCCTTCGGACGGCGATGGCTCGTTCTGGTACCAGGGTCCTGGAGGTGAGCAGGGCTACGTAGCCGTAGACCCGACGCGCACGACGCTTGGCTACGGCGGCTCTCAACGAGGTGGAATCACGCGCTTCGATCGCACCACTGGCCAGCGGCAGAACGTGCAGGTATGGCCACGCCAATCCGACGGCTTTCCGGCCGGTGGCCTGCGCGAACGCTTCCAATGGACCTTCCCCATCGTGATGTCCCTTCACGATCCGCGCGTCATCTATGCGGCCAGCCAGCACGTGTGGAAAACGGAGGACGCGGGAGAGAACTGGCAGCGCATCAGTCCAGACCTCACCCTCGCTGACCCCGAGACGCTCACCGGTTCCGAACAACCCATCAAAGACCACAACAGCCAAGACTATTACGCCACGATCTTCACGCTGGCGGTGTCGCCGCACGACGCTCAGACGCTGTGGACCGGTTCAGATGACGGGCTCATCCATGTCTCTAGGGACGGAGGCGCGAACTGGCAGGATGTGACTCCTGAGGGTCTCCCCTTCCGAGCGAAGGCGAGTCTGATCGAGGTGTCGCCTCATACGCCGGGCAAGGCGTATCTGGCCGCCGAGAAGTACAAGCTGCAGGACGTGCGCCCCTACATCTTCAAGACCGAGGACTACGGCGAGACGTGGGAGCTCATTGTGAACGGCATCGGCGCGGATCACTTCGTGCGTGCAGTCAAAGAAGATCCCGAGCGAGCAGGACTGCTGTACGCCGGCACGGAGCACGCGCCCTACGTGTCCTTCAACGACGGTGCTGTTTGGCAGCCCATCGCGCTCAACCTGCCCGACCTGCAGATCTCGGACATCGAGGTCGCCGGGAATGACCTCGTGGTCTCGACGTACGGCCGCGGCTTCTACACGCTGGAGGGCATCGACAGTTGGCGGCAGATGACTGCGGATGTGCTCGCTTCCGATGTGCACCTGTATGAGCCGGGCGCAGCCATTCGGACGCGTGCCGGTCCCGCGTTGGGTGTGGACCGAGCGGTCTACGGCCGTGGGCGCATTCCAGGTACGAACCGCGTCGACATCTACTATCAGATCAGGAACTCCGCCCAGCGCGTCACGATCGACATCCTGACCGAGCGAGGGGACGTCGTGCGCAGCTTTGTAGGCGCCCCGGATGTGGAGCGGCCGAGGCCCGCGCGAAACTCGGTCGGACACGTAATCACCGGACCCTCATGGGGCGGCGCGACACCCGCGCCGATCCCCGGGTTCGAGGCTGGTTTTCATAGGTTCAGCTGGGACACTCGCTACCCGCCCGCGGCCGACTTCCCTGGCATGCGCCTTCGCGGTGCGAACGCGGACGGGCCCCAGGCGACTCCCGGCACCTACCAGGTGCGGCTCACCGTGGACGGTGTCACGAGAACGGAGCGGTTCGACCTGCTCAAAGATCCGCGCCTGACCGAGGTCACGCAGGCGGACTTCGTGTCCCAGTTCGACTTGGCGATGGCCGTGCACGCCAGATTCAACGATGCGACGATGGCCGTAACGCGCATTCGTGCGTTGCGCGGCGAGGTGGACGACCGGGTCCAGAGCGCAGCCGATGTGCAAGTCACGCAGGCCGGCACGGCCCTCGCGACGAATCTGAGAGATGTCGAAGGGGATCTCTACGAGGGTGGAGCCGAGGCTCAGAGCGACCTTAAGCACTTCGGGACCCGGCTCGCCAACCATCTCTCCTACTTGAAGGGCGTGGTCATGGGCGCAGACGCGCGCCCCACGCAGCAATCGTTCCAGGTGCTCGAAGAAATCTCAGTTGAGTTGGATGCGCATCTGGAGAGACTCGAGCTCATACTCGGAGACGAATTGGATCGATTCAACGACCTGTTACGGGAGAAGGGGCTGCCGTCAGTCGGAAGGCTGATCGCCTAGCAAAGCCGAAGACCGGGAGGGCTGCGATGAGGAGACGGGGAAGGACAACCGGTAATCGCTGGTTCACGGTCGTCGCGTCACCTGCCAGCCGATAGCATCTAAGCGGGCACGAGGCAATCCTCTCTCACATGTTCACCGGGGTGCGGTGGATCATGCATCATCATCTGGCTGCCTCCTTTAGTGATCGTCGACGAGATCGACGCGTCGGGTCATGACCGGGTTACTGAAAAAGCATCCGGAAGAGCGGCCGCAACCATGGGACGTCAGCCGGGCCCCTCAAGAGGTGTTGGATCGCCAGGCTCGGAAGATCGGCGAAACTCTACCTGGTACCCGGCCTGGTCGACACCCTCGAAGTAGTGGACGGTGAGCAAGTAAGTCCCTGCCTTAAGGGGCACGTTCTCGACCTCCGAGAGCCGACCCGTCATCGACCGGTGGGACCAATCGTACCACAGCACCGTCAACTCGTGCATGTCTTCCGTGAGGTATTGCAGCGTACCGATCGTGCCGTCGTCGCTGTCGAACCCGAACGAATAAGCTCCGTCGCTCGGCACGTCGATGAGCTTGGTTAGAAAACCCGAGAACCGCTCCGCGATCCCGGGGACCAAGCCACGACCTCTCAGATAGCGGGACACGCCAGTTGGACTGGATTGGGAGTATAGGATGCCAGGAGGGAGCGGATACGTCACTTCGTACAATTCCTTCTCGAGAGAGAAAAACTCCTCTCTCCATCCATCGTGCAGGCTCAGGCGGCCGCGAAAGACATCCCCAGGCGTAAAGTCCCCATCGGTCGATCGGGCCTCGATATACCGAGCTGTCGTGGCCCGGGTCACGGCCAGAATGACCCCCTCCTGGTCCACGGAGAGCGCCCTACGGTCAGGCACTCGCAGCCGACGCTCGTCATACTCCACCTCCATGGTGCGCAACGTCGGGATGTCCCCCTCCGAAACAATGGCGGGAGTCGGGGAACCGACCGGGCGCCGAACAGCGGACACCTGATATCCGGCTGTTCCATCCCTCTCAAAGTAGTGAGTCGTAAACAGGTAGGTTCCGGCCTCCAGAGGCACGTCGATCTCAGAGAGCCGGCCGGCCATCTGCTGGCCGTTCCACCCATACCACAGCAAGCGCACATCGTGCATGCCGTCCGTGACGTGCTGCAGCGTGCCAATCGTGCCGTCATCGCTGTCTACGCCGAAGGTGTAGGTCTCGTCACTGGGCACCTCGATCACTTTTGTTAGGAATCCCGTGAACCAATTCGTCGTCCCGGGGACTACGCCTCCGTACCTCAGATCGCGGTATACAGCGGTCGGGCTCGGCTCGAAGGACAAGACCCCGGCCGGAAGCGGGTGGGTCACCTCGTACACTTCTTTCTCGAAAGGAAAGAACTCCCCTCGCCACCCCTCGTGCAGCTTCAGCGGCCCACGAAAGAGTCCAGAATCTGGACGCACTCCCTCAGTCGATCGGGCCTCGATGTACCGAGCCGTAGTAGCCCGGGCCAGGCCTAGAACGATCCGTTCCTCTTCATATGACAGCGTGCGAACGCTGGACACGTTGAGTCGGCTCTCATCGTACTCGCCGTCTACCGTGCGCAACGTCGGAATTTCATCCTCCGTTACCGTGGGCGGAGGAGGAGCGCACGCGTTGACCAAACACAGCATTGCGAGCGACGCGATCAGACGGGTGAAGGGGTTCATACCCGGTGCTTGCCGGGCTGACACAAAGGTCCAGAAGAGCGGGGCGAACCATGAATCTGAACCACCCATATCCCCATCGTTTTTCCAGGCCGGGCCGATGATCGAAAAAATCGAATCGTAAGGTAAGCTGACAGCGAGGTGCCTAGGGAAGGTATGGCGCCGTTTCGTGAGGGAGTCAGTCTGGTGGTCGCGCACCCAGGCCGCGAACTTCGCTTCATCCACAGAGTGAGCGGGTGAGGTGCGTGGGACGTTCCGGACGACGACTAAGCCCGATGCGCGAGCCACGGCACACACCATATATCAACGTTGGGTGGGTCTGAAATCGGCGCAGAAGCAAGCTTCTTGCCGATAACCGCTGCAACGCGCCCTCAGGGCCGCGGACGTACTCACCCGATAGGGCACCAGTGGGTTCAGCCTCGACGCTTCGGTACGGATGGAGGCTCTTGCCCGCCCACAAGCCTGGTCTCACCTTCGCCTCCCCAACCCCCCCCGGAAGCTGTCAACATATCGGAGACAGGAGTGGAGAAGGAACAGATAGGGCTCGCGAACCCGTTTCGTATTCTCGCTATTTATTTGATCGCCACTGCGCCGCCGCTGCTTCTCGGCCCCCTCTCGGCTCCACACGTGATGTTGGCCGTGGTGCACGTGACACTCATCGGAGTCACTTGGAGGCTCAGGGGACACCGCCGAGCAGATGGCCGAGCCGCCTGGGTGGGGCTTATCGCGATTCCACTTCTCTACGCAGAGATCGGCCAGATCAACCAATACCTGGCTGCAGGATATCACGACCCCTTCGTGATGGCTCTGGAGTCGTTCGTATTTGGGTCACCCGCGACAGACTTGGCTGCGACCCTCCCCAACTTCTGGCTGAGCGAGACACTCCATCTTGCCTATCTCTCGTACTTCCCAGCCATTTATGTTCCTGCGGCGCTGCTCTTCTTCGCGGGCCGCGCGGATGAGTTTCGGGAGTGTGTTTCAGCCGTGTTACTAGCTGCAGTCGTGTGCTTCGTCGTGTTCGTGTACTTCCCAGTCCAGGGCCCCCGGTACTTCGGCCCCCCCGAAGGCGTTCCGGACGGTCCCATGAGAAGGCTCACCCTCTCGATACTCGAGGCAGGCTCATCACAAGGTGCTGCCTTCCCGTCGTCCCATATGTCGATCGTCACCGCTCAAGCGGTCGTACAACTCCGGGCCACACGAAGCGTGGGAATCGTCATGACGATCGCTGCCCTAGGAGTCGGAATCGGCGCAGTCTACGGCGGCTTCCACTACGCGATCGACATGGTTCTCGGCGGCGCTATTGGACTAGCGGCAGGCGCCTACGTGACTCGCGACAGGAAATAGGCGCTCGCCCCGACGCCCGCCGCAGTCACCCAACGCCAGTTGTGGTGCAGGTAGTTGATCACATGGGTATCCCAAGCCGCCCGAGTGTCACCGGGCAGGTGTCCTACTTAAGAGAGGGCTGGATCCCCGTGTCCGTGCTCGTCTAACGACAGTATCCGCATGTCATCGCGTACCCCGAACTCTCGGAGGCGACCGGTCAAAAAGAGGGGGGCCGTGGTCGTGAGAACCCTGACGTCGCGTGGCCAGACTTTACCCCAGGTGCGGAAGGCCCGCGGGAGGGCATCAATGCCGTGTTGGAACAACGCGTGTCCAGGGACGGACAGCATGAATTGGCTCGACACTCCAAAGGGTGTCGATCGCACTGTTCTCAGGACTGTGCGTTGACCCGATCGCCCTTAGAAGCAGTCCTGTGATAGACCCCTCCCTCTGTTGATGGAGGACCTCCGTCTCAAGATCAGCATCGCACCCGAGGAAGCGTGCCAGTGGGTTGGCCGCGTCCGGGTTTTCAATGTCGAGCACAAGAAGCTTGTCGCTTCGATTCACGAAGAACTCGATCACATGACCTTCTCACCCTCAGGTCTGTCGTCCGCATATATCGCCGCGAGGACGAGGACCTCGGTTCCGTGAACTTCTTCCGAGAGAAACGGCAGGGGCGGCGCCTTCCGTAGCAGCACCCACACGGTCACTTCGCCGGGCGCATTCGCCATGAGATCGCGATAGGCGTGGAGCACCTATCGGTGCGTCGGCGATCGGGTGCAAGGTGAGCCCGGACAAGATCTCGGGGCCCACAGCGTGCGCTTGGAATCCGTAGGACGTTACCACACCGAAGTTGCCGCCACCGCCGCGGAGCCCCCAGAACAGATCGACGTTCTCGTCGGCGCTGGCCCGCACAGACTCACCCGATGCGGTGACCACATCTGCCGAAAGAAGATTGTCGATGGTCATCTCATACTTCCGGCTGAGCCACCCGAAGCCTCCGCCCAGCGTCTGGCCGGCCACCGAGGGCGCTCGCAAGACTGGCAAGATCTACTTCACGAGGGACCCGTCCAGCTTCTTCATCATGGGTGAGGCCATGATCTCATCTCCTGGGTGAGGGTGCGCTGTGGCATTCCTGGGGGTGCATCATGGTGCAGCTTATTTGGGATCACAAATCTCGCGTGAGATGCTTCGCTCGCGGCGCCGACGCGGCATCGCGAGCCGGCCCTCACGTTCCTCATGCATGTCCTGCGTACACCGGAGTTAGCGGATGACTCTCCGAACCAGCAACACGACGAGTGCGTATGGGGCCCCGATAAATGGATGCCGACGAACGAACGGAGGGACTGCGATAGGCGAGCCCGTGTGTCGTTCAACCTTCATCGCAACATACTCCGCCGCCCCCTCAAAAATCAGCGCAGATTTCCCCAATCTCAAGACAGATAACACCTTGCCCTGCGCGCGTCTGAGAAACCAACGCAGACGAGCCCGCCGTGCGTCGGCCACCCGTCCTAGCGGTCGGAACCGGCCCTGGCCGATCGGCTCCAACCGGTGTGCAACCGCTGGCTCAACCGCTGTCGTCAGACGCTCGTAGTCTTCCCCATTTTGCTCGACCAACCATTCGGCACGCTCGGTCCCTTCTGGCCGTAATTCAGAAGCATAGGTGCGGACCAAGCCCTCGTTCCAAATTGCCCCCGAGGTCACCTCACGACCTACGAGGGTGGGGGCGACCTCAGCGTGAAATCGCAACACCGCCTGGCCGAGCGCCATGTGAACTCTTTGCCTGGCCACGTCGTCTCTCGCCCATACGATGCGGCAAGGTTGAGCCAGTCGAGCCCATACAATAGGAGTGGAACCATCGGCTCGTCCCCTTGTCGAGATGCGCTCGGGAAAGGACTGAGTACTTGGCGTGCAGCCTCTCCTCGGCCGGCCCCACTTCCAAGTAGAACACGTTCGGCGGCAACAGAACGTTGAAGGTCCGCAGCATGGGGCCCGGGTACGCTTCTTTGTAGTTGTTCACCACGACAAAAAGATCGATCATCCCACGTGAGCCCGTATCCGCGTGAAGACGGGACCCGTAGAGAAGCACCGCGTCGAGCGACGTACCGAAGCGTTCTTGCAGGGCGTCAGACAGGTCTGTCAGGGACCCAGGTACAGGTTCGCGACGTCTGGTGAGCCACCTCTGTCAGGAGCGCGGCGGGAGGGCAAGACTTTTTTTCGGCCACGGAGAGCGATCTGGATTCAGTAACCACTGGTGGCTCCCGAAGCTCTTGGCTTGGGACACCACCTTCGTGCCGGATTGCACGAGCACGGTAGATCCGACGTAAACGGCTGGCAAGGCGGGCTCGGCACGGCACTGGAGCAGTACAGAAGAGAGGCTCTCCGCGGTCGCCGCGACCGCCGACGTCCACGTCCATGTGGCGCCCGGGTCTCGTATGGGGAGAGACCGACGACAACGAACATTTGGCGCGCTGTGGAACGCGACGTGCTGCCCCGTCTGGACGGCCTCGCTCCGCAGCCAGATCAGGGTCCCCTAGATGCTCCGTCGCCAGAGGCACTTCCGGCCGAGTAGCCGGGGTGACGAGTCTCTCCGGTGTGCCCCGCCGCAGTTGGCCAGCGAGGGAACGGCAGGCGCTGGGCCCATCGAGTGGAGGAGCAGCGAAAGAAGGACGAGCCCTCCTCCACTGGAGCGCGCAGCCCCGCCCGATGTTCTATCCGCACCAAGGGTGATAGCGTGTCTATTCGGTCCAATCACCGTAGGCGGTTGGGACCACGAGCAGACGTCTATTTCGCAGTGTTCAGTACTCTTTGGGGGATTTCTTGAAAACCACACTCTCGGCCCTGAGCTTGAGCCTCCTCCTAGCAGTAGGAGCGAGCGCACAGCAGGCCAGCCGCACCGCGCCCATCGAGGGCATACGCGACAACGGAACGGGGTACCATGCGCTGGTAGGCGCGCGTGCGGTGACCTCACCTGGCCAATCGATCGACAACGCGACGATCGTCATTCGGAATGGCATGATCCAATCCGTCGAACGCGGAGGCTCCGCTCCGGCGGGGGCCCGAGTCTGGGATTTGGGAGGCCTCACAGTCTACGCGGGCTTCATTGATTCTCACGCCGACCTCGGCATGGATCAGGTCCCCGAAGGTGGTGACGTCGGGCCGACCCATTGGAATCCTCAGGTGCGCGCGTGGTTCAGCACGACGGCCAACCTCCAAGACGACGAGGAGCGCAGACAGGCGCTCCGCTCGCAGGGCTTCGGGACTGCCCTGGTCGTGCCGAAGCAAGGCATCTTCCGCGGAACGGCGTCGGTCATAAACCTGGGCGACACCGGGGTCCGTGACCGCATCCTCAGGCCAGACGTTGCTCAGTCGATTGGATTCCAGCGGTCCTTCGAGCTCGGAGGCCGGTACCCGAACTCGGCAATGGGCACGATCGCACTCATGAAGCAGACCTTCATGGATGCCGACTGGTACATGCGCGCGTGGGGAGCCTACGAGGCCAGCGGGCGCAGCTTCCTGCCCCCGGAGACGAGCGCCGCGCTCGAAGCACTTGAGAGCGCAGTCCAGGGTCAGCAGCCGGTCATCTTCGAGACACGCAGTGAAGAGGAATACCTCCGAGGCCAGGTCCTCGCTGAGGACTTCGGACTGACTGCCTGGTACCGAGGGAGCGGGCAAGAGTACCGGATCATCGACGTACTGAGCGAGAACACCGAACCGCTCTTCGTGCCGCTCGACTTCCCGGACGCTCCTGATGTGGACGATCCGGAGGCGGCACTCAACGCGTCGCTCGCCGAGTTGCGTCACTGGTACCTCGCTCCGACGAACGCGGGACAGCTCGCAGATGCCGGGATCGACTTCGCGATCACATCAGATGGTCTGACCTCGATAGGAGACTTCCTACCGAACCTGCGGACCGCCGTGGCGCGGGGGCTCTCTCCTGACGACGCGCTGGCCGCGATCACGACGACGCCAGCCCGCTACCTAGGCATCGAAGGCACGCACGGAACGATCGCGGCTGGCAAGGTCGCCAATCTCGTGGTTGCGGAGGGTGACCTGTTCACACAGGAGGCCGACGTCCGGGACGTGTGGGTGCACGGCACGGTCTACGGCGTGACGCGCGCAGCGCAAATCGATCCGCGAGGCACGTGGGTGATCGCGTCAGAGGATCAATGGGGCTTCCAAGCCCAACTCACGCTCGAAGGGACGATGAACCGGCTGAGCGGCTACATCGACGTGGCTCCCGGGGCCAACGTGGACCAAGGCGTCCGCGTCGAGATCTCTTCGGCCAGTGTCGTCGCCGAGACAGGCCGCCTGGAAGTCCGCTTCGACGGTGAAGAACTCGGATACGTGGGCACCGCACTGCTCGCAGGGTCGGTCAGTGGTGAAGACTTCTACGGGTGGACGTCACTCCCGAACGGCGCCAACCCGTCGTTCCAGGGTGAGCGTACGGCCCAGTTCGGAGGCGATGAGGTCGGAACGGTCGCATCAGACGTTCCAGACATCGACTTGCCGTTCATTCGTCCGATGATGGAGTACGGCGTCAGTTCGCTTCCGGACATGCCGAGCGCGGTGATCGTGCGCAACGCGACGGTCTGGACCCAGGGCCCTCAGGGCCGCATGGAGGGCGCCGATCTGCTGATCCGCGACGGGTTGATCGCTGAGGTCGGGATGGATCTCAACGCGCCTGGAGGCGCAGTGCAGATCGACGGGACCGGTAAGCACGTAACACCGGGAATGATCGACCCTCACATCCACTCCGGTGTCAGCGCGGTCAACGAGACAGGTGCCACGATCGTGCCCGAGGTCTACATGGGTGATGTGATCACGCACAACAACATCTCGATGTACCGGCAGCTCGCCGGTGGCCTCACAACGGCAATGATCAAGCACGGTTCGGCCAACCCGATCGGTGGGGAGAACGTCATCGTGAAGATGCGGTGGGGAGGGCTGCCCGAAGAGCTCAAGCTCGAAGGGGCGACCAGGACGGTGAAGTTCGCTCTTGGCGAGAACCCCAAGCGTTGCTGCTTCGAGGGCCGATACCCCGACACGCGCATGGGCACGCAGGAGATTATCCGTGACCACTTCCTAGCCGCACGCGACTACGAGCGCGAATGGCAGACGTGGGAAACGAACGGCGAAGGTCTGCCGCCAAGGCGTGACCTCAGAATGGAAGCGATCCTCGACATCCTGGGCCAGGAGCTTCTGATTTCGTCGCACGGGTACCGTGCCGATGGATACCTCGCGCTGATTCGTTTGGCCGAGGAGTTCGGATTCCGCGTTCAGACGCTGCAGCACGCAATTGAGGCTTATAAGATCGCGCCCGAACTGGCTGAGGCTGGAGTGGCAGCTGCGGTCTGGAGTGACTGGGGCGGCTTCAAGATGGAGGCGTACGACGCCACGAAATTCAACGCCCGGATCCTGATGGAGGCCGGCGTGACCGTTTCGTTACACTCGGACAACGGCCAGATCGCCAGTCGGATGAACTGGGAGGCGGGCAAGCTCCTGCGGACCGGGCTGACGGAAGAACAAGCGATGACGACGGTCACCATCAACGCGGCGAAGGTCCTGGCGATCGATGAACGGACCGGATCTCTAGAAGCCGGCAAGGACGCCGACTTCGTGGTCTGGAGCGGGAACCCGCTGTCGCAGTTCACCAAAGCTGAACAGACCTGGATCGACGGCCGTCGCTACTTCTCCTTAGAGGAGGACGCGGTACTGCGCGCGCAGGTCCACAGTGAACGTCAGCAGTTGATTCAAGCGATCCTAGCCGCCGGTAGTGGCGGCGATCGCGGCACCGACGGTGAGGGGAACTGATCATGAATAGGAACAAGATTCTCGGAATATTCGCCGCGTTCGCGCTTGCGACGCTGCCGGCCATCGCGTCGGCGCAGGTCCGGATGACGGTCCCGCCGCAGTCGGAGTCCATTGCGCTGCGGGGAGGCACGATCCACACGGTCACGAACGGTGTGATCGAGAACGGCACGATCATCTTCCAAAACGGCATCATCACCGCCGTCGGCGCCGACATTAACATCCCGGCCGGTACGCGGGTGGTCGACGCGACCGGGAAGCACATCTACCCGGGACTAATCGACGCATTTTCCAGCGTCGGTCTTTCCGAGGTGGGCGCAGTGGATATGTCGAACGACGTGAACGAAGTCGGGGACTTCAACCCGAACATCAACGCGGACGTTGGTGTGAACGCGGAGAGCCGGCATATCGGCACCTCGCGCTCAGCGGGTGTCCTCACGACGCTCACCACGCCGGGCGGCGGACTCATCTCCGGGATGTCTTCGGCGATGGCGCTCGAGGGCTGGAGCTGGGAAGAGATGTCGATGGAGTCCTCCGCAGCACTCAACATCAACTGGCCGAACCCGAACCCGCGCGGACGCGGATTCGGTGGGCGCGGCGGCTTCGGGAATCCAGACGGGACCCCGCCCCCGACATACGAGGAGCGGGTGCTGCAGTTGAAGAACTACTTCGCGGAGGCGCGCGCCTATCGCGATGCTGTGGCCGCTGGCGAGGAGGTCCGTACCGACGCCCGTTATATAGCGATGACTCCGGCGTTGAACCGTGACATCCCAGTCGTCGTGTCGGCGAACAGCGCCGCACAGATCAACGACGCCATCACCTGGGCGAAGGAAGAAGACCTCAGGCTCGTGATTCGCGGTGGGGATGATGCGATCCACGTAGCCGCTCGCCTGGTGGCCGAAGAGATCCCGGTCATTCTGACGTCGACCATGGATGCCCCGAACCGGGATCATGAGGGCTACGACGTGGCCTACGGCCGGGCCGCCGCTCTCTACAATGCTGGTGTGAAGTTCGCGATCTCCGGTGGCTCGGGATCGCTCTACACGGAGCGCCTGCCGTACGAAGCTGGCGTGGCGGTGGCATTTGGGCTCCCGGAGGAGGAGGCAGTGAAGGCGGTGACGATCTATGCGGCTGAGCTCATGGGACTCGACGATCGGATTGGATCGCTAGAAACGGGTAAGCAGGCCACGCTGCTGATCACGACGGGCACGCCCATTGATATGACCAGCAACATCGAGCAGGCCTATATCCAAGGGCGTGAGCTCGACATGAACGACATTCAGAAGCACTTCTTCACGAAGTACATGGAGAAGGTGCGCCAGAGGATGCGGATCATTTCTTAGCGGAAGCGCAGTAGTCACACGTTAGGTCTGTCAGGTCGCAACAAGGAAGCCCCACTCGCACTAACCGGGTGGGGCTTCTTGTTTGGCTACTTTCCAGCCATGCCCACGCCCACCCCCATCTCCCCGCACCCGCCTCGTCTTGGCTTCCTCTACAACCACGACGATATCCACCAGGTCGCCCACACCGCCCCGCTGATCTCGCCATTGCAACGGTGCCTCCCAACCCTCGGGATCTCCGTGTTGACCTCCAGTCCCGAACAGGCCCGAGCCGTGCGCTCTCACCTGGATCCGGCGCTCGCCGCCCCGGCGTTCGTCAGCCTCAAGGCCGGGCTGTGGAGTCGGGTCCTCGAACGCGTGATCGGTGGCGTGGCGCCGCTTCGGCGACTGTCGGTGCTTCGGCGGAACCGGGATCTGCTGTCCGGATTCGACGCCCTCGTCGTGCCGGAAACAACAAGCACGCTCCTCAAGACGCGCTTCGGCGGGCGTGCTCTCAAGCTCATCTACGTCCCGCATGGCGCGGGAGACCGGTCCGTCGGCTTTCGGCCTGAGGTGCGCGACGTCGATCTCGCTCTCTTGTCGGGTGAGAAGGTGCGCGATCGGATGGTGCGGGAGGGGTTGGTGAAACCCAGCGACCACGCTGTCATCGGGTATCCGAAGTTCGACGCATTTTCAGGCGCACGGCCCCAGAAGCTCTTCTCGAACAACCGCCCCGTCGTCCTCTACAACCCGCACGCCGACCCACTGCTGTCCTCTTGGTATCGCTTTGGTGAACAGGTGCTCGACTACTTCGCGAACCAGGATCGGTACAACCTCGTCTTCGCGCCGCACGTGATGCTTTTCCGGAGACGGGTGCACGCTTCGCTCGAGCATCGGCACGTGAGACTTCGGCCTCCGGTCCCAACACGGTTCCTCTCGATCCCTCACTTGCTGGTGGACCTGGGCAGCGAGCGCTCCATCGACATGACCTACACGCGCGCCGCCGATGTCTACCTGGGCGACGTCAGCAGCCAGATCTACGAATTCATGCGGCGGCCCCGGCCCGCGTTCTTTCTGAACGCCCACGACGCCGATTGGCGGGCCGACCCGAATTATTCGCATTGGCGCCTCGGCGAGGTGCTGGACGATCCGCAGCGTCTGGGCGATGTGCTCCCCGGCGCAGCCACGCGCGACGATCCGTTCCGGGAAGCGCAGGAGCAGGCGATGCGCGAGACGTTCTCGGTGATTCCCGGGCAGTCGGCTGGGGAGCGGGGCGCCGAGGCCATCGCGCGATTCCTCGCTCGGGAGTGGCCCGTGGAGACGGGTGACGCCACCCACGGAGGGCGACCCAAGTGAATCGATCGCTGCCACAGGTGACCGCAGTCGTACTGGCGGGTCAGCGCCCTACTGGGGACCCGCTCGCCAGGCATTTCGGAAAACCATACAAGGCGCTCGTTGAAGTCGGCGGACGTTCGATGCTCTCCCGGGTCGTTGAGACGTTATTGAGTTCTCCGAGCGTGGGAAGCGTCGTCGTGCTCTGCCAAGAGCCGGACCGGCTTCTCGTCGGGGACACGGCCGATCTCGCCGATCGGGCGCGGGTCCGTATGGTGGCGAGCGGGACCAGAATAGGAACCAGCGTCAGTGCGATCGCTGGCACGGCGACGGCCCCGTGGCCCATCCTGGTGACCACGGCCGACCATCCGCTCCTGACGACCGAAATGGTCGAGAGCTTCCGCGGCGGTGCCGGCGACTGCGGCCTCGCCGTCGGACTGGGAGAACGCGCCACCATCGAAGCCGCCTACCCCACAACGCGGCGGACCTGGTACAAGTTCTCTGACGGGCACTATTCCGGAACGAATCTGTTCCTTCTTGGTGGCCCGGACGTCGCGCCGGCGCTCGCGTTGTGGTCGGATATCGAGGACCGTCGCAAGAGCGCATGGAGGCTGTTAGCCGGTTTCGGGCCGGGCCTCCTGCTGCGGGCGATCACCCGCACGATCAGCGCCCACGACGCCGTTCGGTCGGCGGGTCGGCGCGTGGGCGTCCACGCCCGCGCGGTGGTCCTGCCTCAACCTGAAGCCGTGATCGACGTGGACAAGCTTTTGGACGTGGAGATGGCGAAAGCAATCCTGGCACGGCGTGAGGGCTTGGCATGAAGAGGACCTTCGGCTAGTGATGCGCGGCGGGGATGAGCCAATCCACATATCCGCTCGCATGGTGGATGAAGAAATCCCGTTATTCTCACGTCGCTAGGCTAGCGGACCCGCCGCGGTCGCGTGTTAAAGCCCCACTCCGAACGTCTCCGGGGCCCTTGCCGGCAAAACCCCATTGCACAAGCTTTGTCTAATAATTATTAGACACTTATTGTACATTCGATTCGAGCCGCGATCAGCATGCACTTCCGACACTCACAGCGCGCGGCCATCACGGTCTTCGCGTTATCCGTAGCCGTCTTAGCGGCGGACGCAAGCGCACAGACACTAGAGTCCCCGCCCTCGACCCCCTGGTGGGAAGAACTGCGCGATGAAACGCTGACCGAGCTGCTCCAGACGGCCATGGCGGCAAACGGAGACCTCGACGCAGCAGTCGCCCGGATGCTTCAGGCCGATGCCGCCGCGGACCGCGCGAGGGCAATCTTGCTGCCTTCGGTGTCGCTCGACGGCCAGGCTACCACCGGGCCGCTCGATGGTCTGGGTTTCCAGTTTGGCGGTATTCCACGTGGAGAGGGCGGGAGTCCGACTCTGCCGTCCCTCTACTACACGGGCTCCGCGAACGCTCGCGCACGCTATCGGCTCAGCTCTTGGGGTTCGGAATACCGAACGCTGAAGGCCAGCCGACTTGAGGCGAGCGCGAGCCGCGGCGATGAAGATGGCGTGGCACTCGATCTCGTAGGCCAGGTGGCACAGACCTACCTCGACGTCCTGTCCGCGGCCGGTCAGGTCGAGGTGATCGCCCGACAGTTAGAGGTTGGGGAGCAACTCACGGAAGTCTCCCAATTCCGATACGAGCGCGGAGAAGCAACGGCACTGGAAGTCCTACAACAGAGACAGCAGCTCGCGACACTGCGCGCAACCCTCCCGCCGGCTCAAGTGGAACTCCGGTTGGCGCAGGCGCGACTCGAAACACTACTCGGCAGAGATCCGGCGCGCACATCTGTAGACTTCTCAGCCGAACTACCGCCGGTCCCCATGGCTAGCGCCTCGATTTCGGGCTTCGACCCGCTCGGACGCCCCGATTTCCGCGGCGCCGTGAACCGGTCGGAAGCAGCGGACGAGAGGGTCTCGGCGGCGAAGTGGAGCGTGCTTCCTACGGTGGATCTCTCGGCCAACACGGGCTCACAGTTTTTCAGAAGCATTGCGACGACCACACAATCGACGTGGGGGGCCTCACTCACCGTGTCACTTCCTATCTGGGACGGGCTGGATCGCTCGGGGCGTGTCCGTGAAGCCTCGGCCAACGCCCGTGCGGCCCGATCATCTCTCGAGCAGCGTCGTCTGGACGCCCAGGGCGAGGTCGTATCGGCCCGAATTCAACAAGAGGGCCAGCAGCGCCAGCTGTCCGCTCTGCGCGACCAGCTCGACGCCTCCGAGCGTGCCTTCGAGGAGTCGCGGCGGCGCTACCTCGCCGGCCTGGCCACGGTACTCGATGTCCTGAACGCGATGAATGGGATGCAGCAGGCTGAGCTAGGCGTGATCCGCACACAACGCATCGCGCTGGCATCCTGGATCCAACTTCGACAAGCAGTCGGCGGCCCCTGGACCCAGGGTCTGCGCCGACGCCTCCTGGAGTCGTCATGAACTGGAAACGCAATAAGGCGGCCCTACCGCTAATCATTGTCCTCTCGGCCTTCCTGGCGGCCTTCGGGCTCGTGATGATGGCGCCCGATTCGGAAGCCGTTGTGCCGACCCGGGCTCTCCCGGCCGTCGCCACCACGATCGTCGAGAGCGACGCCGTCCGATCGACTGTTGTCGCGAGCGGAGTCGCATCTCCCGCGCGTGAGATCACGATCATTCCTGAAGTCTCCGGCCGCGTCGTGTTGATGTCGCCCTCGCTCGTCCCGGGCGGTGTGGTACGGGCGGGTGACATACTCACCCGAATCGAAGCGCGTGCCTACGAGCTCGCAGTCGAACAGCAGCGGGGGCAGGTGCGCAGCTCTGAGCTGGAGCTGGAGATCGAAGCGGCCCGCCAGGAAACCGCTCGCGAGGAATGGAAGATCCTCGGCAACGGGGGAGAACCTTCTCCGCTCGTGCTTCGCGAGAGCCAGCGTGCGGCGGCCGAAATGAACCTGGCGTCAAGCAGAAGTGGGCTGGCTCGCGCGGAACTCGAGCTCGAGCGCACGGTGATTAGGGCGCCTTTCAACGCGTCTGTGGTCGAGGAGTCCGTCGACGTAGGCCAAGTCGTCGGCCCGCAGAGCACGATTGCGCGCCTCGTGGGGACTGATCAACTCAGAATCACTCTCTCCGTGCGGATCGAAGACCTCGCGCTCATCGACCTCCCTGAGAATGGGCAGGAAGGGAGCCCGGTAACCATCCGCCAGCGGCTCCGGACGGGTGAACACGTCGAGCGCCAGGGGACCGTCGTCGGCCTCGTCGATCGACTGAACCCGCAAACCCGCAGGGCGGAGCTCGTGGTCCTCGTCGATGACCCGCTCAACCCGAACGTGGGCCTGCCCTTACTGCCCGGCTCAAGCGTCGAGGGGGTGATCGAAGGACGTGTTCTCGACTCCGTCGTTCGGGTGCCCCGCGCCGCAGTATACGACGGCAATACCGTGTGGGTGGTCTCGCCGGAAGGCGTGCTGGAGAAGCGTGTGTTCGAGCCGGTCTGGGGAGACGACGATGCTCTGTTCGTCCGCGAAGGCCTCTCCGCAGGTGACGTTCTGGTGACCAGTCCGTTGAGCTCTCCGGTCGAAGGAACACCGGTGCTAGTGATTGAGGGCGGCGTATGACGGACCTGGATTTGCAGACCGAGCGCGGCCCGATCGCATGGATGGCGAAGAACCCGGTCGCCGCCAACCTCTTGATGTTCATGATCCTGTTGGGTGGCCTGCTCGCCACCTTGGGTCTGAAGCAGGAAGTGTTCCCCGCCTTCGATCTGGACCTGATCACAGTTTCGGTACCGTACCCCGGCGCAAGCCCTGTCGACGTCGAGCAGGGAATCATCCTGGCCGTAGAAGATGCGGTATCTGCCATAGAAGGGGTGAAACGGGTCACCTCGGTGGCGCGGGAAGGCTCCGGGTCCGTCTCGATCGAGCTCCTGCTTGGGGCGGACCAAGACCGGGTCCTAGCCGATGTCACCAACCTGGTGGACCGGATCACATCATTCCCCGGCGACGCTGAGCGGCCCACGATCGCCGCAGCGGGCCGGCGGCAGCCCGTAATCTCCCTGATCCTCTCCGGTGATCAGGACCTGGCCACTCTGCAGCCGTTAGCCGAGACGGTTAGAAGCGAACTACTGGGCCTGAACGGCATTACCCAGATCGACCTGTCGGGCACGCGCCCGCTGGAGTTCAGTATCGAGGTGCCTCGAGAGGAACTCGAAGCGTACGGGTTCACGCTCGATGAAATCGCCCAACAGGTCCGTCAGGCCTCGGTCGATCTGCCCGGCGGTGAAATCGAGACCGCGGGTGGCGAGGTCCTGGTCCGCGTCGTCGATCGTCGTCGTCGGGCCGAAGGCTTTGAAAACATCGTCATCCGGGCCGAGGCCAATGGCGGAGAACTCAGGGTCGGTGACCTCGCCACGGTAAAGGACGGATTTCGTGACACCGACCAGGCGCTCTTCTTCAATGGCCAGCCGGCCGTACAACTCGTGGTCTCCCGCGTGGGCAATCAGACACCGACGGAGATCGCCACGACGGTAAAGGCATACGCTGAAGAGCTGGCGCTGAGACTCCCGGAACCGATCAACGTCTCGACCTGGAACGACGACTCTGAGGTGCTCAGGGCCCGCATCGATCTCCTTATTCGGAACGCCGCACTCGGACTGGTGCTCGTCCTGATCCTGCTTGGGCTCTTCCTCAACCACGGGCTGGCCGGATGGGTCGCTCTCGGCATCCCGATCTCATTCTTCGGCGCATTCCTAGCAATGCTGCCGGTCGATCTCTCCATCAACGTCATCACGCTGTTCGCGCTCATCGTGACGCTCGGGCTCGTCGTGGACGACGCGATCGTCGTGGGAGAGAACATCTACTCGTATCGATCCCGGGGAATGGACCGAGTACAGGCGGCCATCCTCGGGGCTCGGGAGATGGCGGTGCCCGTGACGTTCTCGGTGCTGACGACAATGGTGGCCTTCGCCCCGTTGCTCTTCGTCCCTGGCGTCACCGGAAAGATCTTCCGCCTGATTCCGCTGGTTGTAATCGCTGTGCTCTTCTTCTCGCTTATCGAGTCGTTCTTCATCTTGCCGGCTCACCTGGCACACGGCCGTGAGGGGCAGCCAGGACGCTTTGACAAGTGGTTCGCCCCGATCGACCGCGTGCAGAATCGGGTCAGTGGCTGGCTCGCCGACTTCACCGAACGACGCTACTTGCCTACGCTGCGTCAGGCCGTCGAAGCGCGCTACGTGACCGTCGCCATCGCCACGGCGCTGCTCATCATGACGATCGGAGCTGTGGGCGCTGGCTTCGTACCCTTCAACTTCTTCCCGCCGATCCCGGGGGACGTGGTCAGTGCGAGCGCTCGCCTCCCCTATGGCACGAACATTGAGAATACGCGTCGGGTTCAGGCCGAATTGGAGCGAGGCCTCCAGGCTGCGGTGGAGGCGGCGGGAGGAGAGGACGTGGTCCGCGGGGTCATATCGCGTCTCGGTTCCGGATCTGGTGGTCAGAGCGCCGCGGGTGGCGGGAGTCATCTGGTTTCGGTGGAGGTCGCACTCGTCCCTTCGGGCGAACGCGATTTCGACGCCGTAGACTTCGAGTCCTGGTGGCGTGACGCGCTTCCGCCCCTCCCCGGCGTCGAGGTCGTAAAGATCAGCGGCACCTCCACGCAGGGTCCCAGCGCTGGGTCCGCGGTTGGTGTCGAACTCAGTCACGTCGACAACGAGCAACTCGCAGCAGCTTCTCAGCTTCTCGCGACCAGTCTGCGTGACTTCCCCTCCCTGGTGAACGTCGACAACAGCTACACGGACGGGAAGCCACAGCTCGACTTCAGGCTGAGGGATGAAGCGCGGGCCTGGGGTTTGACCAGCTCGGACGTCGCTCGTGCCATCCGCTCGTCGTTCTTCGGGGCTGAAGCGTTGCGCGAACAGCGCGGTCGCAACGAGGTCCGGGTCATGGTGCGCCTTCCGGAAGAGCAGCGCACTTCGGAGAACGACATCGAACAGCTTCTGGTCGGACTCCCTCAGGGAGGGACCGTGCCACTCGCCTATGTGGCCGACGTCGCGCGCGGGCGGTCACCTACTGAGATATCTCGGGAGGAAGGTCGCCGAACTGTGACCGTGTCAGCTGAGCTGGCTCCGGGTGTCGCGTCTTCGCGCCCCGCGATCACAACCCTTACCCGCAGTGTCTTCCCCAAGCTTCGAGAGCAATTCCCGGGACTGGAGACCCGTTTCTCAGGACAACAGCAGGAACTCAACGAGAGCCTGAGTTCTCTAGGCCCGATGTACCTCGTGGCCATGCTCATCATGTTCTCGATGATCGCCATTCCGTTCCGGAGCTACATGCAGCCGCTGGTCGTGATGTCAGCGGTGCCGTTCGGCGTCGTCGGGGCGATCCTGGGTCACCTCATCATGGGCTTCGAGCTCAGCATGGTGAGCGCCTTCGGGATCATCGCCCTGTCAGGGATCGTGGTGAACGACTCCCTCGTTCTCGTAGACTCAGTAAATCGATGCAGGGCCGACGGGATGGGTCTAGTGGAAGCTGTCATGGCGGGGAGCGCACGGCGCGTCCGGCCGATTCTACTTACGTCTCTCACGACGTTCATCGGCTTGGCTCCCATGATCGTCGAGCAGTCCTCAGCTGCACGCTTCCTGGTTCCGATGGCGATTAGCCTCGGATTCGGGGCCTTGTTCGTGACGGTAATCGCGCTCCTAGTCGTGCCCGCCCTCTATGTCATCGTGGAAGATCTGCGCGCTTGGGCCTCGTCTCCCGCCGTGGTCTCGGACCACCGTCAGGTAGCAGCCGGGGCGGACTGACAGGCTGACTGGCCGTTCGACCGCTGGTAGATCGAAGCTGCCCTCAGTCCTCCTTCAACACCTCGACCGGGTCAATCCGCGTGGCCCGCCCCTCCGGCACCAGACAAGCAACCCATGTGACGACCAACATCGCGCTCGTCACCAAGACCCGTGTTGCTACATCCCCCGCCTCCACACCAAACAGCAATTCGGCACTCAGATCATCCAGCAGGAACGCCACACAAAGCCCAACCGCCGACCCGGCAACCGCCACCCCCCACCGAATGACAAGTGAAGGCCCCAATACCTAGCCCCTCTCTATAAATGACCCCATTGAGGAAGGCGGGCACGTGCGGAACGTCGTCATTGAACAGATCCAGTGCCTTGGGACGCCGGAGGACTACCGAACGGCGCTGGAAGCGCTGCGGGACGGCGGACAGCTAGGCGTCTACCTCGTTTGGCTGGGGGCGATGTGGTTCCGAGACCATGGATTTGGTTAACTTCACGACTCCAGACCTAACCCGTTATCACAGGGAGGATCCGTGCGCTCGGAAGCCCAAATCATCGAACTCCTCGTGGAGAAGTACGGAGTGGAGAGGGACCAAGTCTCACCCGACGCCGTCATGTTAGATATGGGTCTCGATTCTCTCTCAGTGGCAGAGTTGGTCTTCGACATTGAGGACCTCTTCGACATCGTCCTGATGGAGGAGGACGCAGACTTCTCGACCTTCGGTGACGCGGTGGCACTTGTGGACCGGCACCTTGAGTCCAAGGACCCGTAAAGAGTGTCGCCGCGCGACGTCGTCATCACAGGCATGGGTTTCGTCACCCCCCACGGCGACAACGCCGACACTGTCTTCGAGCGTGTCTTCGCCGGGGAATCAGTCATACGCCGAGTCCGATCCGGCCGGGAACAACTGGCCGGCGACGTGCTGCTGGGAATAGCCGACTGGCACCCCCATGAAGACGTCTTACCCATCCAGAAAGTGGTGATGGACCCGGTCGCACAGATGGCCACAGTAGCTGCGCGGCGGGCGCTGACCCAGGCTGGCCTTTTAGAAGAGGAACGGATCCTGGGCAGTGCCGGCATCTACATGGGATGTGGGGTCGGAGGGGCGGAGACGAATGAGCAGGCATACCTGGCCTACTACACTTCGGGCGTTCGCCGAGCCAAACCCACCATCGTGCCACGCATCATGCCCAGCGCAGCAACTGCTCACATTTCCATGGGCTTCGGGATCCGTGGGCCGTCCCACACCTACTCCGCAGCGTGCGCCTCTTCGGCCGCGGCGTTGGGTGAAGCCTTCCGTGCGGTGCGCGATGGGTACCTAGACTGTGCTCTGGCCGGCGGAGCCGAGGCTATGCTCGCCGGGGGGGTTGTCATCGCCTGGGAAGCGCTGGGCGTCCTCGCGAAAGAGCACCCCGACGGACCCCAAGCCTCCGTCCGCCCTTTCGATGAGGCGAGGACCGGCTTCGCCTTGGCGGAGGGCGCGGGGGTTCTCGTCTTAGAGACGCGCGAACATGCACGTGCTCGGGGTGCGACTTCTTTGGGGGAGATCGTGGGCTATGGTGCCAGTAGCGATGCACACAACCTGACCCAACCCCATCCGGACGGTCAGGCACAGTGCATCAGCGCCGCCCTGTCGGATGCCGGTCTCCCGCCGGAGGCCATCGGGCACATCAACGCGCATGCCACAGGTACACAGGTCGGGGACAAGGTGGAGATCGCCGCAATCAAAAAGGTCTTCGGGAGCCACGCATATCGCATCCCAATCAGCGCCACCAAGTCCATGCATGGCCACCTTGTAGGCGCAGCGGGCGCGGTAGAGTTAGGGCTAACGCTCATCGGGCTGGCCCGTGGGCTCGTCCCTCCTACCGCGAACCTGACCAATCCAGATGCGGCCTGCGATCTGGACTGCGTGCCGTTGGAGGGTCGCTCGGTGCCGGGACTCGAGTACGCACTCTCGAATTCCTTCGCTTTTGGGGGGTCGAACGTCAGCCTGGTGGTTCGGCGAGCGTGAGCGCGCAGCGCTCCACCGAGGGCATGGGAGTGAAAGTCCACGAACTATCCGGCTCGTCGGGAGTACGCCGCTTCGTGGCCGCGCCGTGGGAAATCCTCGATACCGCTGCCTTCCCACAGTGGGTACCGCCGCTGCGCATGAGCACACGCAGCATCCTCAACCAGAAGAAGAATCCGTTCTTCCGGAATGCAAAGTGCGCACTCTTCGTTGCAGAGGACGCCGGACGCGTTGTTGGCAGGGTAGCGGCGATTTACAACGGGTGGGCGGGAGACGCGGGCAAGGATCCAGGCTTTGTGGGCTTCTTCGAGTGCGTACCCGACTCAAGCATTGCAAGTGCTCTCTTCACGACCGCAGAGGCGTGGCTCAGTGAGCGAGGATGCAAGTCAGTCACCGGCCCCCTCAACCCATCCACCAACTACGAGGGCGGGGTCCTCATCAAGGGCTTCGAGCACCCTCAGACGTTCCTCACTCCATGGAATCCTCCGTACTATCCCAGCCTCTTCGACGATGCCGGTTATGAGAAAGGGGCTGACCTTCTTGGATGGCATGTGTCTGTGGCCGACTCCGAGCCCCAGCTGCTGGATCGGTTCGCCCGAATTGCAGAGGGAGTCCGAAAGAGGCTCGGGCTTACGTTCGGCCCCATGGACTTTTCCGACTTCGAGGCGGAGATGCACCGTTGTTGGGAGATCTACTGTGAGTGTTGGGCCGACCAATGGGGCTTCGTGCCACTTACCTCCGAAGAGTGGCACTTCATCGCCCAAGAAATGAGGCCGCTCATGGTCCAAGAGGGGTCATTGGTCGCGAGGGTTGGGAGTGAGATCGTGGGCTTCGGCCTGTTCTTGCCAGACTACAACAGGGCCATGGTCAATGACCGAAGTGGGCGGCTGCTCCCCCTCAACTGGTGGCGGCTCATGCGGGCAAGTCGCCAGACGCCGTGGGTACGAATCATGCTCGCTGGGGTCCTCCCCCGCTATCGCATGCTCGGACTTCTCCCCGCTCTCTTGTACGAGGCGTCACGCAAGGCCAAAGATTTCGGCGTATCCGACCTCGAAGCGTCGTGGATCCTTGAGGACAACAATGACCTGAACCGGGTCTTCGAGCGGATGGGCGCCGACCCATACCGGGTGTGGAGGATCTACAGCAAGAACATCTGACCTGAGGAGCTGATTCAAGCTTCTTTGGGCGCCGCTATACCCTGGCGAACACCAACGCCGCATTCGTTCCGCCGAACGCGAAAGAATTGGAGAGCGCAAAACGCAGCCCTTCCACTTCTCTACCGACGAGGGGTACGCAGTCGAGCGGACAGTCGGGATCGGGATGCGTGAGGTTTGCAGTCGGTGGAATCCGTCCGCGGTGAAGCGCCAAGGCCGTCCAAACCGCCTCCATCGCGCCGGTCGCGCCGACGAGGTGCCCGTGCGCTCCCTTGGATGAACTGACCGGAAGAGTCTCGGCATGCGCACCGAACGTCGTCTTTATCGCATTCCACTCGACACGGTCTCCAGCAGGTGTGCCGGTAGCGTGAGCGTTGACATATCCGATATCTCGAGCATCCAACGCGGCATCGGCCAGCGCGCGCCGCATGGCCATCACCTGCCCCTCCTCCAGCGGCTCCGTGAGGTTGTGGGCGTCGCTGGACATCCCGAAACCCACGATCTCCACCAATGCATCCCCTCCACGTGCCGAGAGAGACTCTTCGCTTTCGAGAATCAGCACTGCGGCACCTTCACCCAGGACCATGCCGGTCCGCCCCGCGTCGAAAGGGCGGCTGGTGGCCTCGGGGCCGTCAGCATGCTCCGACGCTAGCGCACCCAGTCCCATCCAGGCACCAACCGTCCCCTCGTTGAGCTGCGCCTCGGCCCCCCCCGCTACGACGGTATGCAGATATCCGTCACGGATGGCGCGAAAACCCTCTCCCAGCGCCACCGCGGAGGAGACGCACGCCAACGAGTAGGACAGGGATGGGCCAGTAATCCCGTACTCCATCGAGACATGACAGGCCGGGCCGTTGGCCATGATCATGGCGATCGTGGCGGCCCGAGAGCGCCGGGACGCGAAGTAACGCCGGTAGTGCTCCTCCAAAATCTCGGATCCTCCAAGCCCGGAACCGATATAGACCCCCGCCTCTCCGGCCCACTCTTCCCGCGAGCCGAGTCCCGCAGCTTCCAGCGCCGTACCCGCAGAAAGAACCGCCATCTGGGTCGCCCGCGCCATAAGACGCGCCTTCACGCGGGGTACGGATCCGTCCACGTGGTAGACAGCAGGCGCGACGATCGCATCACTCCCTGGCATACCCGAATCAGAGGTCACTCTCCGCACCGCGACATCGCCCGCATAGAGGCGGTCGAAGGCGACGGAAACGTCGTTACCCAGGGGCGAAATCAATCCCAGGCCCGAGACGAAGACCCTACGCCGGTCCATAGCGGACCTCAGCCCTGCCGAGCCTGGATGAGGGAGTCCACGATGTTCACCGCTTCAGCCAGCGTGTCGAAAGTCGCCTGCTCGCTAGAGATCACGATGCGGTACTCCTCCTCCAATTCGCGGACCAACTCGACTGCGGAGAGTGAGTCTAGGCCTAGCGAAGCCAGCGTAGATTCGGGGGTGATATCACTAGGCTTGGCACCGAATTCAGTGACTAGGAGTTGACGGAGGAAGTCGTACGTGTTCAAAACAAAAGACCATGACAAAGCGGAACCAAGGGGCGACTACCCACGAAAGGTCGCCTCCATCGAAGGCCAAGTCACCCTTGCCTTCAGAGCCAGCCGGCCTCTCGATACCAGGCAGCGGATCGGCGAGCTCCCTCAGAGAAAAGCACCTGTGGCACCCAACCCAGAGCAGAACGGGCCGCGGTCGCATCACAAACCCAGTGCGGCGCTCGTAGCTCCCGGACCTTATCTCGGGTAAGCATCACCGGCTTTCGCGCTACGAAGCCGAAGGCCTCCGTGGCCAGAGCAGCGAGATTCAGGACGGGGCCAGGAATGGGGAGCCGGATCCGGACCCGCCTATCGAGCGCGGTCTCAATGTGTCCCACAATGGTCTCGAGCGTCTCGGGCCGTCCGTCCTCCAGGTCAAAGGACCGGCCGTTCTCAATCTCGGCATCCAAGGCCCTCACGCAGGCATCAGCGCAGTCCGTGCAGTACACCATGCTGAGCACCGACTGGGGTGATCCCGTGAGTGGTAGGACCCCCATCTTCACGGCTTGGAAGAAAGCAAGCGTCTCCCTGTCCCGCGGTCCGTGCACCACGGCAGGGCGCACCACCGCCGTCGGCATGTCCCCCGACGCACCCCGCACGGACTCCTCTGCGGACAGCTTGCTTCGCCCATACGCCGTGACCGGCGCTGGGGAGGCTCCGATGGGCCGCGGGCGCCCGTCTACGCTGGGACCCACGGCCGCCAGAGAGGAGATGTATACCAATCGGGTCAGGTTCGGGCGGGCGATTCGGACTGCCTCTAGAAGATTCTCCGTGCCCTGCGCGTTGACCCGTCGGAAATCATCCGGACGTCTTGCCTTGATGAGTCCCGCCGCGTGGATGATCCCCCGCACTCCCCGAACGGCAGCGGCGAGGGACTCCACGTCGTCAACCGCCCCCAGGACGAGTTCCACACCGGGCAAGCTCGACAGGTGTCGGACGTCGCTAGTTGGGCGCACCAACGCCCTGACCTCAGTCCCCGACTCGGCAAGGCGGTCCGCGATATGCGACCCGAGAAAGCCTGACCCCCCAGTAAGTAGGACCGGACCCGACATCAGACGATGCCGTGCTTCTTACCCACCGCCGCCAGGGCCTCGAGGCCTCGGTCAAGGTGCGCACGCTCGTGGGTCGCCATATAGCTCGTTCGGATCAACTGTTGCCCGGGACGGACGCTGATCGAGACGAAAGGGTTGGTGTAGATACCATGCACTTCGAAGAGGTCTCTCCAGACGGCCAGGGTCCGGGCATCGTCGCGAATATAAATAGGCACGATGGCTGTGTCCGTCGGTCCGACATCGAAACCCAGCGCCGTCAGTTCACGGGTCATGTATTCGTAGTTCTCGCGGAGCTTGGTGATCCTCCACTCCTCCTCCTGCATGACCTCAAGCGCCGCCATGGCAGCAGCCACGCACGAAGGAGCGCCACTGGCCGCGAACATGAAGGACGGAGCGTGATGTTGGATGAAATCCAGAACGTCTCGATCCCCGGCCAGGTAACCGCCCACGCTGGCCAGGGACTTACTGAAGGTGCCACCGATAAGGTCCACCTCCTGTTCCAGACCAAAGTGGTGGGCCGAGCCCCTACCGCCCGCACCGACCACACCAAGACCGTGAGCGTCGTCGACCATCACCCGGGCCCCCTGCGCTTTCAGGACCGGCACCATCTCGTCGAGCTTGGCGATCTCGCCCTCTGCACTGAAGACCCCGTCAATGAGAGCCAGTACGCCGCCTTCGTCCTCGCTCTTTGAGAGATGCCGCTCCAACGACTGGGCGGAGTTGTGGCCGAAGCGCACCATGCGCGCGCCGTTCGCCATGGCCAAGCGCGCCCCGTCGTAGATCGACGCGTGTACGCCCCGGTCGACAAGCGCGACATCACCTTGGCCAAGTAGCGCTGAACACACGGCCAGATTCACCTGGTAGCCCGTAGTGAAGACCAGCACGGCCTCACGACCGAGGAATTCGGCGAGCCGCTCCTCGAGTTCGTGATGGAGTTGCATGGAACCGTTCACGAAGCGCGAACCCGTCATGCTCGTTCCCAAGCGCCGGATCGCGTCCGTGGCGGCTTCTCGGACCTTCGGGTGGGTGGTCAGTCCGAGATAATTGTTTGACCCGAACATGATAACGCGGCGGCCATCTACGACGGCCTCGGGGCCCTCATTCACAGAGAAGGGCCTGAAATAGGGATAGAGCCCCTGTGCACGCGCTTCGTCGGCCAGGCGGAAGTCGCGGATCTTGTCCCACACGTCCCTGCTCACGCGGCCTCCAAAGTTCGGTGCCAGATCAGTGCCAAGGCTAGCCGGAGCGCCCCGAGCCCGGCAAGCGGCCCGTGGCAATCCCCTCGATGGCCGCGACAGCAGCGTCCACGCCATCCTCGGCGGCCAATTGGGCCGCCATCGCCCGGGCCCCGCTCGACATGGGCGCCCCCGCTTAGCACCGCTTCGACCCGCGCGCGCCATTCCCGCTCAGACCAGGATCCCATGTGAAGGAGGGCCGGAGCGAGCGATCCCTTCTGAACGACGTCCCCTCGGTCCTGATCGACTACGGCCGCCACGAGCGTAAGTAGAGGCGCGTACCGTCCAGTTCATCCCACCCCAATAGAACTCGGTCCCCGCGAATAAAGAGGTATTCGGCGAGGGGAATAGGCAGCGACGTCCACGCTGCGCTGAATCCAACGCATGGTACGAGAATCTGTTCCTGACGTCGCTCGCTGATCCGCCGCGTCGACAGCTGCAAAGAGACAGAGGTCGAGTTCCTCTGAGATCGTGCACTCTCGAGGGCTCCTTTCGGTAGACTCACACATCTGAGACACGGCGTCAGTCGGAGCCATGGCCAATGCAACTAGGGCCAGGACCACATACACGCCAAGACGTTTTTCCCACATGGGCACCTCCGTGAGGTGATTAAGGATTCACAAGGTCAACAGCTGTTCCGGCTCCCTTGTGGATCTCTACATCACCTCATGCGACTCCAGGCTGCTTCCTTCGCGACGAGCCAATTTCGTCATCCTCGGAGACGAGGCCCATGTCTGGATGGGGCGTTGGCAGCCTTGCCGCCGCCTCACAAATACCGGATTTTCATCCGTGCCTCCGTGCCTCCGTGCAGCCGCGACACACGCCATCCGACCACAGCACACCATGAACTACGCCTCATCCATCACAGACATGATCGGCAACACGCCGCTCCTCGCGCTGGATCGCGTGAAACAAGGCGGCGGGGCGCGCGTCTTCGGTAAGTGCGAGTTCATGAACCCGATCGCAATCAAGGACCGCCCGGTCTTCCACATGATCCGGGAGGCCGAGGGTCGTGGCGAGATCGAGCCGGGTGCCACGCTCATCGAGGCCACATCCGGAAACACAGGCATGGCACTCGCATACATCGGTCGCATGCGGGGATATCGTGTGGTCCTGTGCATGTCGGAAATCCAGAGCGCGGAGCGACGCCTCACGCTCAAGGCTCTGGGAGCCACGGTGCACCTCACACCCGCAGCGCTAGGCACCAAGGCTGCAAAGGCGAAGGCGGTCGAGCTCCACGCCGCCACGCCTGGTTCGTTCTATGTGGGCCAGCACGACAACCTCGACAATCGCCGGGCCCACGTCGAAACGACCGGCCCCGAGATCTGGAGGGATACCGAAGGGCTCATTGATGTCTTCGTAGCGCCGCTCGGGACGGGGGGCACGCTGGGCGGCGTATCTGAGGCGATCAAGCCACTCAAGCCTGCCCTGCGCGTGGTTGGGGTCGAACCGGAGGAGGCACCGTTCATCTCCGAGGGACGCTTCGCGCCGCACCGCATGATGGGTACCGCCCCGGGCTTCGTGCCCGGCGTACTCGACCGATCCCTAATCGACGACATCCACCTCGTGTCGGAAGCCGACGCGTTTCGAACGTGCCGTGAAATGGCTCGGAAGGAGGGAGTGCTCGTCGGCATCTCCTCCGGAGCCAGTGTGTGTGTCGCCCTTAGACTCGCGCGCGAACCTCGCCATGCGGGGCATGTCATCGTCTGCATGCTGTGCGACAGCGGAGAGCGATATCTTAGCGTTGATGGACTCTTCCGGGAGTAGTGGGGATGGACTTCGAGAACACCTACCAAGATGAGCAGCGCGCGGCTGCATACGACGAGCTCGACTTGGGAGGCACATACCAATTGGCGTTTCGGGATGTACCCGAGCTGTTGGCCAAACATGTCTCCGGAACGAGGGCGGTCGACTTCGGATGCGGGACCGGCCGCTCCACTCGTGTTCTGCGCGGACTGGGCTTCCAAACCGTCGGCGTGGATATCGCACAAGAGATGGTCAATGTGGCCCGCGGCCACGACCCTGATGGAGACTACCGCGTCATCGAGGACGGAGACTTCGACGGCCTGCCCCAGCACGGTTTCGACCTCGTTCTGTGCTCGTTCCCCTTCGACAACATCCCCGGACATGACCGAAAAGTCGGGCTCTTCGACGGATTGCGAGGGCTATTGGCTCCAAAAGGGCGCATCTTGAACATCGTCTCCACCGCGGAGATCTATACGAACGAATGGGTCTCGTTCACGACGAGTGATTACCCGGAGAACCGGGGCGCTCGCTGTGGTGATGTCGTACTCATCCGCACGACCGAGTATTCGGACGGCCGGCCGGTCGAGGATATTTTCTGGCCCCACGAGGATTACCTGCGCGTTTACGAGGACGCCGGCCTCAGGTGCATCCATCGTGCACGTCCGCTCGCATCGGGCGAGGACGGCATGGACTGGAAGAGTGAGACCGAGATCCCGCCCTGGTCGCTGTATGTGCTGGGAGCGATGGAGCGTTAGCCTACCCGGTCTAGATCAGAACCCCTCGTCGACGATGGCCTGGTAGATGAGGGCGCGCACGCGTGCGTGGTCATCGAGCCCCGAGGCCGGAATGACCTGCGTCAGGTAGACCACCACCAGGTCCTCCTGGGGATCCACCCAGTAGGTCGAGTGATACGCCCCACCCCAGCCGAATTCACCGACGGACCCCAACTGGCCTCGCGCGCCGAGGTCCCGAACGACGGAAAACCCGAGCCCGAAGCCCCCCGCAGTGCCCAACAGATCGCCGATGTGATTCGTGGTCATGAGCTCCACGGACTTGGGCGAAAGGATTCGCTTGCCGTTCAGCGTGCCTCCGTTGAGGAGCGTTTGAAGGAAGCGCGCGTAGTCACCCGCGGTCGAGACCAGCCCAGCGCCACCGGAATAGCTCATGCGCGGGCCATCCACGTATTGGCCCTGGGTCTGCATTCCGGGTCCATCGGGTGCGCGAACAAGGCCTTGGCCGGCCCGTAGGCTGTACACGGTCGCCAAATCGCCCCTTAGATCCGGGTCCAGATAGAAGCCCGTGGATTTCATCTCCAGTGGTTCGAAAATGTGAGACCGTAGGAAGGCGTCCAAAGTGAGCCCCGACACGGCCTCGACTACGGCGCCTAGAATGTCCGTCGAGTACCCATACACGAACGCGTCCCCCGGCTGCCTGTCGAAGGGAAGCGAAGCGATGCGGTCGACGGTGGCCCGGATGGGCTCGTCACGGTGAGCGAAGTACCAGCCTTGGACCTCGGCTTCCGCCCACTCCGCCGCGCCCGCACCATCACCGTACCCGACGCCGGCGGTGTGCGTGAGGAGATCTCTGAGCGTGACCGCGCGGTCCGCTTCTACGACCTCGTAGTCGTCATCTCCGTCCGCGACAGCGACCGTAGTGTTGGAGAAAGCAGGCAGATAGCGACTCACCCGATCGGAAATGAGCAGGCTGCCTTCTTCCTGCAACATCATGATCGCGACGCTCACTAGCGCCTTACTCTGCGAGGCGATCCGGAAACGATCCGTCGTCTGCATCGCGTCGCCGACTTCCCGGTCCCGGAGGCCGAAAGCGTTCTGGTACACGACCTGCCCGTGGCGAAGGACCACGGCCACGCCGCCCGGTAGGCGATCCTCGTCCACGTACTCCTGGAGTGCATCGTCCAATCGTTCCAGCCGGGACGACGACATGCCCACGTCCTCGGGGAGTGCGCGAGGAAGCGCCTGAGCGGCCAGAGATGGCGTGGCGCAAAGGAAGATCGCCAACAACGAGTAACGAATGCGGACCGAATTCATGGACGACGCCTGGACAGGGTGATCTGATTCTAAAAAAGAGGCCTTGTTCTGGCCATCTTCGCCAGGTTGAGCGAGGTGGCCGACCCCACCGTCACCTCCCGACATCCACAGCAATTCCCACCGCAAACGCATCCCGCTCGCCCAGCACCATCGGCCACTCCCCCACAGAATACTTCGCGTAGATCGCAGTCAACGCGATCGGTCCCAACAGTTTTTGGCGTTTCGAGTACCGAAGACTCACTATGGCTCACGTGTAGCGAACTGGTCTCCGGCACCCGAAGCGCCGCATCCGCAACGAGCAGATTCACGTCGAAGCGCAACATGTAAGAACACGGGAAGCCGCTTCGCTCTGCACCCGGCACGCGGGGCGTGGGCGCGATGTATCCGGTCTTGCAGCCGTTCAGCGTTCCCCGGAAGCCGACCTTGTCTCCTCCGGGCGCAGAAAGCAGCGTCAGCCCCACACCCCACTTCACTCCGTCTCCCTCGCAGTACGCGAGAGGATCGGCTTGGGCCAGAACGGACGCGGCGACGCCAAAGGAAATCACCGATGCGAACACCAAGACGCGTGTCCTCATGAGATCAACCCCGGGCAGGCAATGACGTTGTTGAGCATCAGCGCGACCTCGCAAAAACGCCGATCCCCACCCTTGAACGCTGCAATGAACAGATCGACGGGAGATGCGAAGTCGTTCCCGTCGCGGTACCCCATACCCTGCTCGGCAAAATCAACGAGCCGGCGCGCGAGGTCCCGACACCTCCCCATGAAGTTCGGATCTCCCGGATCGAAATAACGGAGTTCGTTCAACGTCACTTCGGAGTTGGCCACAAACCCGTTGTCCTTTTGGCTCTGGGTCATCTGCTCCGCCAAGAACTGGTACGTGTCGAGGACCGCCATCTTGTTCCGATCCCAACTCGGATGATCGCGGTCCACCGTGAAGGAGTCGGCAACGGCATCGGCCAGCCAGGCAGCGGGCTCCTGGCCCACACGGTCACAATTCGCGGCCATATAACTCACGAAACGAGTGAGGTTCTCCCGCCAATCGTCCGGGCCCGCCCGCTGTGCCAAGCCGCCGTGTGCGACGCCCTCAATGCAGTGCGGTGAGCCGAACAGTCTTGCGATCGCAGCGGCTGTGAGGGCGGAAATCACGAAGCGGAGGGTCCCTATGGCACAGAGAAATACAGGGCAGATGAGGATGACGCATCACCCACCGGTGGTTCTTGGCTATAAGGCTCGTCTTTGGGGGGGGCAGACTGATGTCGGGAGAGGGTGGACGTGGCGGTGGGGGTTTTCCCCTCGGCCCCGGGCCCCTATCGTCGCCTCATGACCGTCTCCTACGACAACTCCAAAGCCGTCTACGAAGGCATCCGTGCCGCAGGGATCCGCTCGATCTCAGCGCTTCCGGAAACCTGGCTAGGCCTATTGCTACAACGCGCCGAAGACGACCCGGAGATGACGCTCATCCAGGTCGCCAGAGAAGAAGAGGCGATCGGGATCGCGGCTGGCGCACATTTCGCGGGCGAGCCGCACCTCCTGCTCATGCAGAACCACGGCTTCCTCGCAGCCATCAACGGCATCGTCTCGCTCGCGCAGCTCTACAGCATCCCGCTGTGTATGGTCATCGCGATGCGCGGGAACTGGGGCGAGCCGTACCCATGGCATACGCGGGGTGGGAACGTGACCGAAGAAGTCCTCCGGGCGCTCTCGATCCCGTTCCAGCATGCTCGTGACCCCAATGAAGTCGCCAAACAGATCCGAGAGGGCTACACACTCTCGCAGTCGTCGCTGTGGCCGACCGCGCTCCTCCTCACGCGAGACCTGATGGAGGAGTATCCATAATGGAGCGCCAACGCTGTATCGAGCTGATCTACCCGGAGCTCGAAGACAAAGTCGTCGTGACGATCATGGGCGCGAGCGCTCAGGAACTCTACGATCTGGGTCACAGAGAGAATTTTTTCTACCTGCAACATGCGATGGGACTCGCGTCGTCCATTGGCATTGGGCTCGCGATGCACCGGCCGGAAGAGAAGGTCGTGGTGCTGGACGGGGACGGCTCGGTGCTCATGAACCTGGGCACATTCGCTACCATGGCGCGCTACGCCCCGAAGAACCTCGTGCACATCGTCTTCGACAACGGAAGCCTGCTCTCCACGGGTGGCTTCGACTCACACACCACCAGCGGTGTGACCAACCTCGCAGGCATCGCACGCGCGGCAGGCATCGAACACGTCGCCGACACGAACGACCCCATGGCGTTCGGTGAAGCGGTCATGGAAGCATTCGAGCGCGAGGGTACCAGTGTTATCGTGGCCCGTGTCAAAGCCGTCGGCCCTGACAATTACGGCATGGATCTGCACCTGCCGGAAAACGCATTCCGCTTCGCCCGATATCTGTCCGATCGTAAAAGCGCTTCATAGGGAGTTCCCATGTCTTCGCTCGCCCAACTTGTTTCCGATCTCGCCTCAGGCGCCGTTCGCGTCGTCGATCTTACACAGCCGCTCGGTCCAGACACGCCTGTCATCGGCCTGCCCGACATGTTCGCGCCGTCCCCGGGACTGAGCATGAGTCAGATCAGTCGCTACGACGACGGGGGCCCCGGCTGGTACTGGAATACGATCACGCTGGGTGAGCACACGGGGACACACTTCGATGCCCCAGTGCACTGGATCACGGGTAAGGACCTGCCGGACAACCGCTGCGACACAATTCCAGCGGGACGGTTCGTTGGCCCGGCCTGTGTCATCGACTGCTCCGCAGAAACCGCCGAAAACCAGGACTTTCTGCTCACGCCCGAACGAATTGAAGCGTGGGAGGCAGAACACGGTGCGATCCCCGCGGGCGCGTGGGTGCTGCTACGCACAGACTGGAGCAAACGCACCGATCCGGCTGAATTCCTGAACGTCGCTGAGGACGGCCCCCACTCTCCGGGCTTCCACATGAGTGCAAGTCAGGCGCTGATCGATCGGGACATCCTTGGTGTCGGCGTCGAGACGATCGGGACCGACGCGGGCCAGGCCGGCATGTTCGATCCTCCGTTCCCCAACCACACGCTCATGCACGGAGCTGGGAAGTTCGGGCTCGCCAGCCTGATGAATCTCGATCAGCTGCCAGCAACCGGAGCGGTCGTGATCGCGGCGCCATTGAAGATCGTGGATGGGAGCGGGAGTCCATTGAGAGTGTTGGCATTGGTTTGAACATCCACGTCATCGACGGCACATACGAACTCTTCCGCCAGTTCTACGGCCGCAAACGTTTCGCCAAGGGCGGCGACGTCTCCAACGGAGCTGTCATCGGTGTTCTCAACTCGGTTCTTGAGATGATCGACGACGGAGCCACACACATTGGAGTCGCCACAGATCACGTCATCGAGTCCTTCCGCAATCAGCTCTACGACGGGTACAAGACAGGTGACGGCATCGACCCGGAGCTGTGGGCCCAGTTCCATCCTTTGGAAGAGGCGCTCGTAGCCATGGGCGTCGTGACCTGGCCGATGGTCGAGTACGAAGCCGACGACGGAATGGCCACGGCGGCGAGAATCGCAGAAGAAGACGAACGCGTCGAGCGGATCTCGCTTTGGACGCCTGACAAAGACCTCGCGCAGTGCGTCCGTGGGGACCGTGTAGTCCAGGTTGATCGTCGCAACAAAGAGATTCGAGACGCCGCGGGTGTGCGAAAGAAGTTCGGTGTCGAGCCCGAGTTGATTCCGGACTTCTTGGCGTTGGTCGGGGATGCGGCCGATGGCTTCCCTGGCATCCCGCGCATCGGGAAAGTGACAGCGGGCCAACTCCTGAACGAACATGGGCCCATTGAGAATTTCCCGGACGACATCCTGGGGGACCACGCGGCAGACGCCGCGCTCTTCAAAGAGCTCGCCACGCTAAAGACGGATGCGGACGCTCTGGGGAGATCGCCGCTCTTCAAGAATGTCGATGCGCTGGAGTGGAGGGGACCGACGCCGGACTTCTTGGCCTGGACGAGCCAGCTGAAGGACCCGGGACTCGCGAAACGCGCGGGAGAAACTGCCGCGCGTTCGGTGGACAGGCTCGCTTCTACACCGGCGTGATGTAATTCCTGCCCATGATCACCAGGTGTTCGGGAAGCGCCGACCCAGCCGCTTGCCCCGTGCCCAGAATGAGGTCCTGGTAATGCCTCAACCGATGGGCGACATGATCGTAATCTGAAATCCATCCGGGTCGACGATGTTGAACGCCCGAGAGCCCCAGGGCATGTCTTCCGGCTCAGACTCGAGTGTCCCGCCACGCTCCTTGATGAGCGCTGCAAGCGCGTCGATGTCTTGGGTCGTCTCCATGTTGAGGCGCACCGCCACACCCTTCACACGATCACGTCCTTTCTCCCAGTTGTCCTGCGACATCATCATCATCGCCGTTCCGGCCACCAGGGCGGCCCCACGTAACACGCCTTCGTGCTCGAAGCGCTCCGCGATGTGGAATCCGAGAACTTCCGAGTAAAAATGGAGACTCGCCTGGAGATCGTTCACGGTAAGTCCCGAGGCGATCGTTTTCAGCCGGAGGCTTTCGGGATTGGCACCGGCCCGGCGGTCGACATCATCGGTCATCAAACACTCCTGAACGTAGGCTTGGGAGGCAATTCGGGTCGAGCATACAAGATAGGACCGCACCCACGTATGAGCGCTACTTCTTTTCGCCCAGCCACACCTTACCAGAGTGACTCAGAACCAGTTTCCGCCGAACGAACGGATCAATGATATGGCTTGATCCAATACATCATCGCTCGCGTTCACAAAAAAGCCGGGTTCAGAAGCGAATTCGAGATCCGGTTGGATCCCCACCCCGTCGTAGAGAGTCGAAGACCGAGCTTCGAAGGACGCCAACGTCGCGAGGCTCACAGCGAGCCCGGAGTTCGGAAGCACGTGTTCCATTCGACGTGCCGAGCCGCCCGAACTCGCAGTCCCCATCAGCAGGACGTTCTGGCGGCCCTTGAAGCCACTCAAGAAGATGTCCGAAGCGCTGAAGTTGGCATTGTTCATCAGCACGATCACAGGCGTACGCGCGAAAACCGGATCCTCGTCTGGGCTGATGACGAGATAGTGCCAGTCGCTGAAGTCTTCCTCAGGTGGCGTCCACTCAGGCGCGAACGTCGGCAACCACAGGTCCAACGCTGCCCGCTCGGGTGTGCCTTCGGCAAAGCCGTTGAGGGGGCGCATAAAACGGTTGGCGAGGTACCCTTCCGCCGGTGCGGGACACGCGGTCACGAGGCACTCGGCCGGGAGCTTCAGCTTCCCGGCAGTGACCACGACAGGGCTTGCATCCGCTGATAGGACATGGGGGAGGAGCGTCAGGAGTGGGAGTCGACTTCCGCCTCCGTTGTCACGAATGTCGATGATGACACCGCGGGCATCCCGCTGCCCCTGAATCCAGGTCGCGAGGCTGTCGATGTAGCGCTCGTCTCCTTCCATGCGCCGCAACCTGAAGTACGCGACCTCGCTCGGGACCCGTGCCAACGCGTCTTCCGCGAAAGGATATCGATCCGCAGACGCGACCGATTCACTGACCAGGCGTACGGTGCGGGTCAGCTGGGAGGACCCCGCTTCGTTCTGGAAGACGACCTCGGCGGTTTCAGATGCGGGCGCACCGACTTCCATGCGCATGAAGCCGATATTGCTCAAATGGCGTGAGCCCCGGTGCCACTTCAGCTGAGGCGAGCCGTCTACGATGATGTCCTGGATCGAGTAGATCCAGTCGCTGGCAAATTGGCCATCGATCGAGAGTACGTACGGATGCTCCTCATCGATCAGGCCACGTTCTTCCGCATCGAATGCCACGATCCGACCCGCGCCGGTTGAGCGGAGTTCGAACGGGAAGTAGTGCGACCCGGGCGGGTTGTCCTCGATCCGTTCCCGGACCCCATCAGGCCTTTCGCCGTTGATGCGCGGAGCATGACCATCGATGGAGAGCGCGAGGGCCTTCTGCAGCTGCATCGCGAAGTCTCCCATTCTGATGCGCTCGGGGAGTGCGTCGGAGATGGCCCCTAATACAGCTTCTTCGTCCAACTCGTCTGCATCGGTGTACGCGTAGTGATGCTCGAGCAGTGAGTCGAGAGCCTGCAGGTCACCCTGTGCCTGTTGCCGTGTGATGAACGGGGACCGCCAGTCCCTCTCTTCCACAACGTCCGAGCCTTCCCCCGCCGATCCATCGAAATAACCTGTGCGCGTGATATTGGCGTACGGGGCCGTATCCACAGCCGAATCCGACGCTCCTGGGCTGCAGGCAGCTAGCCCCACCAACGCGAGAAGTGAAAGAACGGTCTTCATCCGGCTAGTTCCCCGATCCTGGCTCGACCCTCCACCACCACTGGGTCGGGAGCGCTTGTTGCCGTGGCCATACCTCGTCGAGCGTAGCCGCCTCATAGAGTCGGCCATTCTTCATCACGAATTCGATGTCGGTCGTGTTCTGGAGGTCATCCAACGGGTTCGAGTTCAGGATCTGAAGGTCCGCGAGCTTCCCGACCTCGATCGAGCCGATGTCACCGGCAAGGCCAATGGCGTCTGCACTCATGATGGTGGCCATGTTGAGTGCCATATGAGGGTCCATGCCCCCGGACGCCATCATCCACAATTCCCAATGCGTCCCCAACCCTTGGACTTCACCGTGTGACCCGAGGCCAGCCTGGCCACCCGCTTCCATCCATTTCACGAGCTGCTCGGCGTGGATGAAGTGCGGGTACTGATCCGTGCGGTACCACTGCGTGCTTTTCCACTTGTCCAGCTCGTCGTGCGGCGTGAACCGCTTCAGCCGTTCGATCTCGTCCATTTCCGTGTGCGTCAGGTAATACTGCCGGCCAGACGGCCCGCCGTAGGCCACGATGAACGTAGGCGTGTAGACCATCTGGCTCGCTGCGCCGAGTTGGACCACATCGTCGAAGAATGGGCTGATGGGGAGGGAGTGCTCCAGCCCGGCATACCCGTCCTGCGCGAGCGTCATGTTCATCGTGAAGTTCGAACCACCTTCCGTGGTCGGCGTGAGGCCAAGCTCGTTCGCCGCCATGATCACCCACTGTCTGACCTTCCGATCACCCGCCAGATATTGCTTGATGGTCTGGGTGTTGAAGTGGTCCGAATACCGCCGGAGCGCGTTGCGAGCGTCGTCGAGGCTCTTGATCTGATCTGCTCCGAAGATGCCTGGCCCGGTCGAGTAGAGACGTGGCCCAATCAGCTCGCCGGTCTCCATGAGGTCACTGTAGGTGACGATATCTTCCGAGGACGTCTGCGGATCTCGCTGGGTGGTGACCCCGTACGCCAGCTGAGCCAAGAACTGAGAAACCTGACCCCGATGCACACCCCACGCGACCCAAGCGTGTGCGTGGATGTCCACGAGACCCGGGTAGATCGTCTTACCTGACATGTCCTGCACGTCGGCCCCGTTGGGAATGTCGACACTCCCGGACGGACCGACTGCCAGAATCCGATTGTCCCGTACCACGATGTCGCCTCGCTCGATGATCTCGGCGCCGTTCATGGTGATCAGGCGAGCACCGCTCAGGACGACGGTGCCTTCGGGACGGTCCTTATCAACCGTGATATCGACGTCGAAGCGGGCCGCTTCGTAGACGGGGGCCTCGTCCTCCTCGTCCTCGGCCTCTTCTTCATCCGCGCTGTCTTCCTCCTCCGCCTCGTCATCGGACTCGTCACCGGCTTCAGCTTCAGCCACCGCCTCTGCCCTCGCCGCCGCGATCGAATCGGTAATGAGTGCATCACCGGTCGCGATGTCATACTGAAAGAAGCTTCGACCGATGGAGTAGTACGCGACCTGCCCGTCTGCTCTCCATCCGGCGAAGTCACCCCCGATCGTGGTCAACCGGCGCGTCGGCACGGACGACGACCCAGACACAGATACGGTTGGCACCTCGCCGCCCACCGGAGGGACGGTGATCATGAACACGTTCCGGTTCGCCCGGACCAGGGCGCGCTTTCCGTCAGGCGACAACACGACCTCGTCCGGCGCTCCACCACCCCCAGGCCCCGCCGAGGGGGCGCTGACCTTCACGATCGTGCGTACATCCGTCCCGTCGAAGCGCATGGAGAGAAGACCTTCACGCCCGGCCCAGGCATAGATCCTGTCGGGATCTGGACCCGCGTGAGGAGCGTTTCGGCCCTGCTGGGTCGCACCACTCGCCACCCAGCTGATGCGGCTGACGTCCCCACCGTCTGCCGGCAACCACACATACTCGAGTTCGGCGTTGGCGCTGTGCCCACCAAAGTCCTCGAGCATGCGCATGCGATGCATCTTCGAGCCACGGACCGCCAAGAGGCGCGCGCCGTCCAGCGTGTAGGCGACTTTGTCGAAGAAGGCGGACATGGTCGTAAGGCGCTCGGGGTCTCCATCACCGTTGGAGCGAACGCGCCAGATGTCGCCACCCACCGAGTCGTTCCACGTCACATAGGCGATGTACTCACCGTCCGGCGACCACACCGGCGCGTGCTCCACATCCATCGCCTCAGTGAGGCGTTCAGCGTTGGTGATGACTGGGAAGCCCTCATCCTGCGTCCCTGCAGCATCCGGCAGGTCAGCCACCCACAAGCGATCCAGAGCAGAGAACACGACGCGGTCGCCGTCAGGGGAAGGCCGGGCACCACGAATCTGCGAAACCGTCAATTCACGATCGTTGATCGGGTACTCGAACTTCGCCCGCGGTCCGAGCTCTTGCTCGACCCGCGCCGAAAAGGGGATCTCCGATGTTTCTCCCGACGGCACTTCGACCCGCATGATCTTGCCACCGTAGCTCGTAATGAGCGCGCTGCCATCTGGCGTCCAGGCCGAGCCCGGGTATACGTCCCGATCTCGCGTACCGCCGCCCTGAGACTCGTCGCGCTGCACATCCATCACGAGCCAGTTCTCTTCGCCTGTCGCAATATCGCGCAGCTTAAGAACCTCACGCGCGTCGTATCGCGTAGCATAGACCAACCACCGACCGTCGGGGCTCGGCATGGGTCGGAACGCGCCTTCGTGTTCGTGCGTCCGCACGTGCACGCGGCCCGTCTCCCGGTCCAACATCCCGATCTGATACGGCCCAATCTCTCGCGCCGAACTGCGCGGGGTATGGTCCGGGCCGAAGTCCTCCTCGAAGGGCTCTTCGACCAACCCGTCGACCGACGCCCGCAATCCGTTCGGGACAGAACCGCGGACATTGAGCCACACGAAGCGCTCATCGTTGCCGAACGCGGCACCGAAGTGCGCCGCCGGCGCGGGCGCACCGTCCTCGCGATGCCCCGTGACCTGAACACCCGAGCCGCCATCACGGTGGTAGAGCCATTGTTGCGTGCCCTTCGCCGTCATCACGTATTCGCCGTCGGGCGTCCACACGGGGGACATGTAGTTCTCTCGTTCGCCATCGGTGAGCTGACGGGCGTTCGCCCCATCCGAGTCGGCGATCCAGACATTCTCCGATCCATCTCGGTCACTTACGAACACGAGATGCTCGCCGCCTGGTGAATACCGGGGCTGCATGTCGTAACCCTGCCCGCTGGTGATCCGCGTCGCGGTCCCTCCGGAAACCGGGAGCGTGTACAAGTCTCCCAGCAGCTCGAACACGATTGTCTCACCATCCCGGGACAGGTCGAGCGAAATCCACGTGCCTTCAGTAGCCGTGAATTCCATGGAGCGAGTCGGAATCAACGGGAGAGAATTCCCGCGCCGAGCCGCACGCGCCGAACTGTCGTTTTGTTCTACCGTCTGGGAGATCGCCACCGTAGGGATCGCGACAAGAGTCGCAAACACGGCCACTACACGAACGAATCGAGACATCGAGCTTCACCATAGGCTGGAGTTGAGGCCCAAGAGTGCGACGGGCGGGACAGATTGGCTACTCCCACCTGCCCGACCCGTCTTCACGCTCACATCGGTCAGTCGCGACCGACGTCCTGGAGCTGCTTCACGCGATCAACCGTCCGCGCGGCTTCCGTCTGTATCCGAACGACCGGCGGCACACCTGCGGGAGGGTCCTTGAGAACCCAGAACTTGCCACCCTGTGCCGGGCCATTCTGGGCAGCGTGACCGACAAGGTCGTCCGTGGCTCCCATGTGCCGCTCCTGATCTATCGTCCTCCAATTTCAGAAACGACGTCCTCCGAGCTGTAGCCGAGGGGCGTCTCGAGACCTAGCCTGACGGGGACGGTTCCTGCCGCGCGCAGGAACCCGCACCCTGGAGGCTTTTGTGATAGGTCGAAACGTAGTCGTCGGTATAGCCGTGTTCCTGTTGTTTGTCGCTCCGACAGGAGCACAACAATCACCCCAGACCCAGACTGACGACTACACGCGTTACGAGCTTCTAGAGCCAGGCAGCGCCGGGTTTCGCATCATCTATGACGTCACGGCCACAACAGCCGGAGCCCGTTTCTACTACAACGGCGTCCGAGCCGGGGCCGAAGAGGAAGTCCACAGTGTCACGGATCTCCACAGTGGAGCTCCTCTCGAGTGGGAAGTTGTGGACGGAGCGCACGCTCGAGCCAACGGACACCCGCGCGCCGGCCTCGAAGGCCGCTACATCAAGGTGACCCTCGCCCGCCCCGTGCCAGAAGGCGGTCAGGGCCGGGTTCGCATCGACAAAACCTATTGGGACCACGAGTCCTATTTCGAGGAGGACGGCACGATCGTCTTCGATCGGTCCTTAGGCATCCGTCGGAACGCAGTAGTGCTCCCCCAGGGCTACGAGTTGCTTAGCGCCAACTATCCCGTGCAGGTGGATGCTGAAGAAGACACGCGCCTACGCATGAGCTTCATGAATCCAGGGCCTGGAGGTGTGCCGCTCCAGATTAGGGCGCAACCCCTCCCAGCGGGTACGGCCCGTCCCACTCGCGAAGCACGAAACGGCGAACGTGTACCCACCACGGGAGGCGGGTCGCCCACGCGGGCTCGCGTCGACTACGTGGTATCGGAACGAGCCTTCGAGGACAGGGACATCACGTATTTCCTCCAGCAGCCTGAGACCCACTCGTTCCGGCTCTTCCACGACTACACCGAGTCGCGCCTCGGGATGGACCGATACATCAACATCGTACGGGCCGGGAGTTCGGCATCGGACCCTGAGGCTTACAACCTGGACACGGGCGCACGTCTCGAGGTGGAACAGCTCAAGGGGGCAGCGATCACTGCTAGGGGCGTGAACATCGGCAACGCACCAACTCCGGAAACAGAGGTGGTGGTCATCTGGTTCGACCCCGTCCCAGAAGGTGCCTCAGTTCGGCTGAGAATCTGGGAGACATACACCGACGCAGGCCGCTATGTCTTGAATGGCGGCCAGTTCGTGTGGGATCGAAATTTCGGGCGCCCGAGAAACACCGTCGTGCTCCCAGACGGATGGTATCTGACGGCCAATTCGATTCCGGGAGTCATAGACCGGACGGCAGACGGAAACGTACGAATCCGCTACATCAACCCACGGCCGGACGGCCTCCAGGTCTTTGTGAAAGGCCAGCGTCGCTAACGCTTCGGGTTAGCCGCCCCGCGCCACGAGTGCGCAGAAGCTCGCGCCTATTCCCCGACACCGGTCAGCCAGGCTTCCGCCTTGGGAATGGACTCGAAGATCTGCATATGAATGCCGTGCTTTTCGATAAATAAGGCAAACATGCGGTTAACTCCCTAGTACAGGCCTGCGTCAGCCACGACTGCACACTTGCCGCCCACCGCTTCAGGGACATAAGTCAGAGGGTCGGCCACCGGCAGTCAAAGTTGAACGTCGTAGATGCCGTACGCGTCCGCCTCCTGCAAGGACGGAGCTGTCAGCCCTCTGGCATGTTTGCCTTACCGTTAATTGCTCATATTCTCATGCTAATAGCCTCCATTGAGAACCGACCCCACCGGATGATTCTCTCACAAACTGCCGTCTACGCACTCAAGGCGACGCTGTATCTCGCTGAGCAAGCATACGGAGAGCCCCGTGCGAGTTGACGATATTTCGGCTGCCTTGGACGTCCCGCGGAACTACCTCTCCAAGATTCTGCACGTTCTGGCGCGCGGTGACGTGCTGGATTCGACTCGAGGCCCCAAGGGTGGCTTCCACCTGGCCCGGCGGCCTGAAGAGATGACCCTCGAAGACGTTATTGAACATTTTGACCACCTCGTTAGCGATTCTGCATGCCTATTGGGTCGCAGCGAATGCAGCGATACGAACCCGTGCGCCGCGCACGACCGATGGAAGAGCACTTCGGTCGCGGTCCGCACCTTTTTTCGTGAAACAACAGTTGCGAACCTCGCCCATACGGGAGTACTGCCAGCCTAGCCTTATCGCAGCTTAGTCGGGCATAGCCCGCGCAACCCTCCCTTTTCGCGGATACGGTGCATTTGAAGAAGAAGCGTCATATCGCCTACTGACCCGTCCCGGCCGCAAGCCGATTGAGGGAACGTTTTGAGAGCACCTGCGGATTCATCTGTCGAAACCAAGAGCCCCAGAATGACACAAACCACATCTCGTGCGTTACAAGTCGCCCTCGTCCTGACGGCACTGGCCTTCACGATTCCGTCCAATGCCGAGGCCCAACGTAGAGGCAGGGACGACGGTGAAGACAAGCTCCCTTGGCCCTCGGTGATGGCTGGGGTGACGATCGGCTATGACGACAGGTCGGCCGCTGAGCTCTTAGGCGCACAGCTCAGGCTCCCTGTGCTACGCAACGGTATGGTCGAGCTCGTGCCCAGCGTCAGCGCGACGTTCGCCAACGGCCTCAAAGAGTACCAGTACAATGCCGACCTCGTATTCGTGACAGGAGGCCGCTCTGGTGGTTTGTACGTGGGCGGCGGCATCGCACAGCGAAACACCATTCTTACCGACAATCCTTCCGACCCTCGTGAGACGCTGACAGGGTACAATCTCGTCGCAGGCCTGAAGGGCGGAGGGAACGGCGACCTAATCGGTGTTCAGATCGAGTCTCGGTGGAGCTTCTTCGATGAGCTCCCCTTCGATCCGCGCGCGATCACGCTAGGTGTCAACTTCGCCCTCACGGGGCGGAACCCAGATGGAGCGCCCAGACGCTGATTATTCGGAGGGGGTGGTTCCTGCTTGGATTAGTCGCCCTCTCGGCCTGTTCCTCATCGACCGGGCTGGGCCTGGAGCCATCATCCGAGATTGATCTCGAAGTGGAGTGGGTCGCAGTGGCTGAGGGGCTCGAGGCTCCCGTCTACGCGGTGTCTCCTCCGGGTGACCCCCGCCTGTTCGTTATAGAACAACCTGGCCGCATCCGAGTGATACGAGATGGGTCCCTGGTCTCGGACCCCTTTCTCGACATCACAGACCGAGTTCGCTACGGCGGCGAGCGGGGCCTCCTGGGACTCGCGTTCGATCCAGATTACCGGGCGACTGGGCGGTTCTGGGTGTACTACACGAACACCGCTGGGAATACAGTCCTCGAGGAGTACCGCGACGTGGACCGGAGTGATCGGGCGAACCCTTCCAGTGGGAAGTTCTACCTTGAGATCGAGCAGCCATTCTCGAACCACAACGGAGGGCAACTCGAATTCGGGCCTGACGGAATGCTGTACGTTGGGGTGGGAGATGGAGGGGGAGCGGGAGACCCCGACAAAAACGGCCAAGATCCCGGCACCTTACTCGGTTCGATTCTCCGCTTAGACGTACTGGACCGGCTCGGCCCCCCTTATGAGATCCCCGCGGACAACCCGTTCGTCGGTGACACCTCCCGGCGAGCCGAGGTTTGGCACTACGGGCTCCGAAATCCATGGAGATTCTCGTTCGATACAAACTCCGGCGGGCACATGTACGTCGCGGATGTTGGGCAGAACCGGTGGGAAGAGATCAACGTCGTGTCCATCGCGGCACCGGAGCACAACTTCGGATGGAATACCATGGAGGGCTCGGAGTGCTTCGGTGGTGTCTCCTGTGAAGGAGAAGGGTTCACCTTCCCCCTAGCAGTCTACAGTCACAGCGATGGATGCTCCGTGACGGGCGGCTACGTATACCGCGGGCTCGAGATCCCCGACCTACTCGGGAGGTATGTGTACTCCGACTACTGCGGGGGCTGGCTCCGGTCGTTCAGGTTGGGGACGAACGGCCAGGCAACCGATCCCATGTTCCTCATCGAGGAGCGGGCAGGTGCAGTGACATCTCTTGGCGAAGACGCCCGCGGGGAGATCTACGCCACTGTACTGGATGGGAGGGTGCTCCGGCTGGCCCTCAAGAAGTAGTACACGTGCTGGAGATGGGAGCTGACCGCCGAGCCTTTCAGGCCTGCGCTTACCTACCGCCCTTTGTCGTCAGTTACTCTCGGACGTCGAGTGCGGGTTCTCAGGCTTCTGCGTGAGGATCACATAGTCGCCCAACCCATCGTGCTCTTCGTCGTCCCAGGCATCGATGTCCTCGACAGCCTCCATGACGATCGATAGCACCCTAGTCCCCGGCCGATAATCCTCGATGCGCTCGGGAATTCCTGTCCCCCGCGCGACGTGGAAGGACCCGGCCATGTGGAGAACGAGTGATCCCGGGTGTTCGGATAACGCACTCGTGACACGGTGACCCATCGCGGCATCCCAGAGCGCTTGGGAGTAGATCACGTTGGGGCTCATCCCGTAGGAGTGTTGCTCCCGTTCTCCTTCCTCGTCTTCCGCAGGCTCGTCCTCTCCTGCGACGGACATAGGCTCCGAAGCCGGCTCGGCCGCCGCCATCGAGTCCATTTGCGCCCGCATTTCTTCCATCGAAGCAGCCATGACGGCGTCCCATTGCGCCCGATATACATCCGAAGGGCCTGGATACGGGAGCGGCGGGAGAAATTGGGTCGCGGAAGCGGGCAGGTCCGATAGGGATTCGGGCCCCTCACGGGAAACCCGGTTCACATACCGTCGGGGAGCATTCGCCGCGACCACTGGCAAGCCATGGGCTCGCGCGATCTCCACCATGGGGCGGTACCTGGTTTCATAGTCCGGCCACGGACGCGCACTGCTCATGAAGTGGTCCTCCGAGATCAGGCCGTCCAGATATTCGTCCACGATGTACTGGACGTCATGCTCAAACATCTCCATGGAAAGAACAACCAAACGTTCGGCCTGCACCCGCTGGAACGCCGCTCCCAAAAGCGACGCCTGGAAGCCATGCCCGATCAGGTCGTCGTGCTGTTCCCCAACCAAAACGACATCGAAGGACTCGACCTCGGCGAGGATGTCAGCGAACGACGCGAGCCCTCCGTCACGTTGGTAGACACGGAAATCCGCACCCTCGACCGGAGCGCTCCGCGTGCCTTCGGGGTGCTGAGCCTGCAGTGATGGCGCCGCCACGAGAGTCAAGGCGAAAAGAGTCAGGGCCGACACTGGAAGTTGGGTTCTTTTTGACATCTCAAAAGCTAACGATGCGTGACGCGGTGCCAACGATCCACCACCGTGCGCTGCGTAGCTCGCTAGGGCCACATAGAATCCAACCACGTCGGCAGGCCACAACGAAGTCGACCGTCCATAACTGGAGGTACGTGATGATCTGGATCTGGGGCGCCCTGGGCGGATTCCTGGTATTGGTCGTGTTGTACGACCTGATCCAGACCAAACACGCGATCCTCCGGAATTTCCCGATCATCGGGCACTTTCGGTATATCCTGGAGTCGGTCGGGCCCGAGCTCCGGCAATACATCGTCACCGCGAATGACGAAGAATTGCCGTTCTCCCGAGATCAACGGCGTTGGGTCTACGCGTCGTCGAAGAAGCAGAACAACTACTCCGGCTTTGGTACGGACAACGATCTAGAAAAGTCGAACAACTACCTCATCATCAAGCACCACACGTTGGGCAGGCCCGAAGAGACCCACCCCGACGAGATGTATCCGCTCCCCTGTGCGAAGGTGCTGGGCGGACACCGTGGCCGGAAGCACGCGTTCCGGCCATCCTCGATCGTGAATATCAGCGGCATGAGTTTCGGCTCGCTATCGTCCGCGGCGGTCGAAGCGATGAATCGCGGGTCGGCCATCGCCGGATGCCTCCACAACACCGGTGAGGGAGGCATCTCGCCTCATCACCTGCATGGGGGGCACTTAATCTGGCAACTCGGGACCGGCTATTTTGGGGCCAGAGCACCAGACGGTCGCTTTGACCGAGAGGAATTCTTGCGGAAGGTCGCGGCGCATCCGGTGCGTGCGATCGAGGTCAAGCTCAGCCAGGGTGCGAAACCCGGCCTTGGCGGAGTACTCCCCGGAGAGAAGGTCACCGCAGAGATCTCGAACATCCGAGGTGTCCCACGCGGCGAGACGGTCAACAGTCCGGCCGGCCACCTTGAATTCTCCAACGTCGACGAGCTCTTAGACTTCGTGGAGGACCTGGGAGAAGCCTCGGGGCTGCCCATCGGGATCAAATCAGCTGTGGGCCTGCTCAACTTCTGGAAGGAGCTTGCCGACCGGATGGCTTCAGAGGCGCGCGGCGTCGACTTCATCACGGTCGATGGTGGAGAGGGCGGAACAGGTGCGGCGCCCTTTGCCTTCTCGGATCACGTCGCCCTTCCGTTCAAAGTCGGATTCAGTCGTGTCTACCGGATCTTCGCCGAGCGCGGCGTGCACAACGACGTCGTTTGGATCGGCTCCGGTAAGGTCGGGCTACCCCAACAGGCCCTGCTCGCGTTTTGCCTCGGGGCGGACATGATCGCCACTGCGCGCGGCGCCATGATGGCCATCGGGTGCATTCAGGCGCAGCGTTGCCACACAGGACACTGCCCCACCGGCGTCGCCACGCAGAACAAGTGGTTGGTGCGGGGGCTCGATCCGGTCCACAAAGCAGCCAGGCTCGCCAACTACGTCGTGACGCTCCGGAAAGAGCTGACTCGACTGAGCCACGCATGCGATGCGGAGCACCCAGCACTCCTGCACGCAGACCACATAGAAATCATGGACGGCAAGTTCGGGAGTCGTCCTCTGCGCGAAGTGTTCAACTACGAGAAAGGATGGGAATTGCCCAACCCCGACCAGCAAGCCGGCCTGCGATCAGCCATGGACGGCTGACCGCAGAACTCAGCTCGTCCGATCGTCCGGGTCTGAGTACTTCTCGGTGCCGCGCCGCCACCATTCGTGCGGGCCTACGCGATCACCCGGCGCGAACTTGTCCGCGAGCCAAAGCGCGAGCCTGCGAAAACGCGTGCCAGCCAGTCGGCGCCACGCCCGAGGCCAGAAGCCCTCGCCACGATTATACGGGCACACACGGACGCAGATGGAGCAGTCCGAGTTCTGGTTCGCCCAAAACTTGAAACACGGTTCCGCATTCACGGTCCACTTCGTCACCCCGACCAGGTTGGACTTGTTGTACACCTCGTCTGACGGGGGACCATCCGGAATCGCGTTCACCGGGCAAGCATCTGAACAGCGCCGGCACATGGTGCAGAACTCCTTCACACCGAACGACTTGGGCTGGTCGTGACTCACCGGGAGGTCCGTGAAAATCTTCCCGATGCGAACCCGGGGGCCGTACTCCTCCGTGATGAGAAGACCCAGTCTTCCGTACTCGCCGAGCCCAGCCTTAACCGCTAACGGCACGGCGAGCGCGCTGTCGTTCATGGTCGCGACAGCTCGGTATCCCAAGTTGATGATGTACTGGGCGAGCCCTAGCAGCACGAGCGTGTCATACGAGTACCCGATGCCTGTCGCGGTCCCGCTGAGCGCCGACGGCACCGTGTCTATGAGATCGCGCTCCATCTCCTGCGCGATCACGATGACGTTGGGCAGGTCGTTCGGAAGCTCCTGCGGCTTCTCTGTTTCGCCCTGCCGGCTGTACTGGTGCGAGTAGACCCAGCGCTCGTCGTAGCCGGTGATCCCCACGAGGTCCGCGCCGAAGACCTTCGCGACGTGTTTGATCTCCCGCGCCATTTGGGCCGGTGACTCTACCGGCACCTGTTGGTCGGGTCCCGGGCGATGGACGGTGAAAGGATCGAGAAATCCCTCGCGACGATTCTCGTCTTCCTTGAGCTCAGCGAAGATATCCGGGAGATGCCAAGAGGCGTTTCGAAGGGCGTAGTCCTTCTGCGAGAACCCTTCGGTCTTCTTCCACGTCTTGAGCGGCGTCCGATACGTCTCAAAGAACCGATCCGTCTTTTCCGAGTGGATCTCTGGATCCCAGAACGCCCGAGAATAGATGTCGAACTTTTGGCTGAACCGTGCGAAGCGATCGTCTACCGCAAAGCCCGCAGCAGCGTCGTTTGCGGCCGGGTCGGCCACGTCTCCGCCACTCCCGTTGAGAGACTTAGAGTCGGTCACCTCGGAAGACCCTCATTCATTTTCATGAACCTCAGGTTGAGCACCCGCCCGCGTGTGGCCCGGAAGCCCGCCACCGCTCCGGAGTCATCCCGGAAGAATTGCATGGACCCAAGCGGGAACACCTGCGTGAGGAAAGCGCCTGCTCGCCCCGCGGAAGTGAGCGGGATCTCGCCGAGTTTGAGGTTGTAGACGGCCAGCCCTCCTTCGATCTGACGGATCTCGTAGATCGTCTCGATTTCCGGGCTGTAGTAGTGGCCGGCGTAGTCCCCGAACTCGGGGCTCACGGCCTCTCGCCGCGCCATGATCTCGATACCAGACTGGCGCTGCACCAACGTGATCGAGTCCGCCGCCTCGCCGACGTGAAACGTCAGCGACATCGGGAAGTCTTCAGCCTGGAAAGTGGTTGAGGACGTGGCCGTGAGGCGCACCGTGTCCGGGCTCGTCGCCCAGAGCGCACCCTCGCGCACCTCAAGCTCTACCACACCGATCGGGCTCGCGAACCGACCCTCGAGGGCCTCGAGGTCTGATTGCGAGAGTTGGACTTCCCCGGACTCACCCGATGCAGTCTCACCCGCAGGTGCGGGCGGCGCGCCCAGTTCGTCCTCGAGAAGGATCATGGTGATCCGCATGTCCCGAAGGGCCGGATTCCCCGTTGCCAGATTCGACAGAACCGCGATGCCCAACTCCTGCTCGGGGAACCATGACACGTTGCTCCTGAACCCGGCATCCGACCCGCCGTGCCCGACCCGCGGCACGCCCCGGAACGGGCCGACCGACAGGCCGAGTCCGTAGCCGACCGTGTCGCCATCCGTGAGCACCGCTCGGGTCTGCATCGCGCGGTGCAACTTCGGGTTTCCGACCTCAACGGTCCGGAAGTTGTCGAGCCACGCGACGAGATCTTCCGCCGTCGTGAAGAGGCTGGTGGCTCCGTGGTTCGCGAAGCTCAGAACACGCTTCTCGAAGCCACCATCAGGATGGGTTGCATAGGAATAGGCTCGGTTCGGCACCACGTGTCGGTGGTCGTCGTGCACGTGAGTGGCTCCCATCCCCAAGGGCTGGAAGATCCTCTCGCCGACGAAGTCCTGAAACGGCATCCCTGATACTCGTTCGACTAGGTCAGCCGCGAGGCTGAAGCCCATGTTGCTGTATAGGTACCGGGTACCGGGTTCGAAGTTGAGTTCCTCTTGTTTCGAGAGGAGTCGCCTCACGTGCTCTTTGGTGATGACGTCGTCCATCCGCCAGCCAGCCATCGCCAAGAGCTGCCACTGGTCACGCACTCCGCTCGTGTGCTGCAGCAGATGTCGAGGTGTAACCAGACCTCCCATATCCGGGACCTCGGGCATGTGCGTCCGAATGTCGTCGTCGAGGTCCAGCTTCCCTTCCGCGGCCAACAAGAGAACCGCCATCGCCGTGAACTGCTTCGACACGGACGCCACGTGGAAAACGGTTTCAGGAGTTATAGGGAGCCCGTACTCCAACTGGGCACTACCAAAACCCCGAGAGTAGATGATCTCCCCTCCGCGGATAATCGCTACGGAAGCGCCCGGGGACTCCGGGGCGTCCAGGTCGGAGAACACTTCGGTGATCCGCGCCTCCTGATCAATCGTCAGTGCCTGCGCCGCGACCGCCGCCGGGGCGAACAAAAACAGAGGAGTGACGAGCATTGCACCGGTCGCCACCAAGCAAAAACGCTTCATTCCTGATCCTCCCAAATCCTGCGCAAGTACCGCTCAGGGGCCTGCAAGAAGTCACGCACCAGAGTCACAGACTCAAGGTCGTCAAAGCCGACGGGGCTAACAGCCCCGTTGTCGAATGAGTAGATCGTCGCGCCCGGAATGGCCATCAAGATGGGTGAGTGCGTCGCAATCACGAACTGAGATCCGGTCCGGACCGATTCCCGGATCATCGCCAAGAAACCGAGTTGGCTTTGGGGCGAAAGCGCCGCCTCTGGCTCATCGAGCAAGAAGAGGCCCTGAGGAACCAAGCGCTGCGCGAAGAGGTTCAGAAACGCCTCTCCGTGAGATGCCGCATCCGGGTTTCGGCCGTACCGACCCTCCATTTGCCCTATCGAGGCGCGATGCGGCCCTTTGGCAAGGGTACGGGCGTAGTTCGACGACCCTGCTAAGTCTCGATCAATCCGGGCGACCTCGGCCTCGTGCTCCGCGCGCATTGAAGCGAGTTGCTTCTGAAAGCCGAAGAAGTCCTCCGCACGCAGGAAGAATCCACGATGGGTGCGACCGCGCCACATCAACCGAAGGCGATTGACCAGTCGGCGCTGCGCCATGAGTGTCTTGTCCGTCTCGAGACGCGATGAGCCAACCGCTGGCAACTTGGCCGCGATCGCGAGCGCCTCCATGAACGTCGACTTCCCCGTCCCGTTTTCTCCAACCAGGACAGTGACCGGAGTCTCTAGCGGCATCGAATCTAGTGACGCGATAGACGGCACCGTAAACGGGAAGCCCTCGGCTTGCTCCGGCTTCCGATACCGGACGCCGGACAGCTGGGTGCCTATAGAATGGCTGACGGTCAGCTTCGAACCCCTTTATCGCGTAGACCCTGTCAACGTACGCGGACCGACCCCATGAAAAAAGGCGGCCACCCGTCGGGCAACCGCCTCCACTCTTTGCCTCAAGGAGACTCGCTCAATGAGCGCGCCGGCTCGATCGGCTACAGTGCCTCGAGTTCTTTTCGGGCACGATTTGGGATCTCGCGCACCTTCTCGGTCTGCTCGAAGTCCGACTTCACGACGGCATTGAAGCCGGGCCGCATGATGCAAAGACGAGAGCAGCGAGTAAGAGACCCGTCGAACGGGCCCGGCGCTGGCTTCGGCTCATCCCTCTTCGTCGCCTCCCGGAGATGCCAACTGAGCGACGTCCTGTACGATCGACGACACGCGGTCGATGACCTTTTCTAGGCGTCTCTCCCACCATTGGGACCGCAACTTCCAACCGAGTCGCGCCAACCCGTACGAAGCCCCACCCGCCCCAACTATAAAGGGGACGGCAGCCCCTCCGGTCAGGCCTAGAAGGCCCGCGAGAGCGGCTCCACCAAAGACGCCACCAAACGGAATCCCCAGCGCATGAATCATGCTCGCTTCGGCCGATTTCACTGCTGAGACATCGATCTGTGTCTTCCCGTCATGGCTGGTGATTCCGATGATGACCGCACCTGTGCCATCGTCGTAACTCCACTCCATGCGGCCGTACACATCGACGAGTTCACCCTTCTGCCCCATCACTGACCGAATCGCGTGTAGGATCTTCTCCCGGTTACGGTCATCGATCTCGCCATCAAGGCTGGTCTGGTACTGCCACGAGTAGGCACCACCTGCGAGGCCGCCACCTTTCGTTTCCACGGGTGCGTTTTGGTGAACCGTAGCGAGATCTACGAAGCGTGGGTCGATTCCCGCCTCTTCCGCGATCTCACGCAGATCCTGCAACGTGAGGCCACCCGAAGAACCATCTGTCTTCGTGACAGCCTGCTCCTGCATGTTCGCAGCACGTTCGAGAATCGCGCCGACTTCGTCGTCTCCAAAACGCTTCCCCGGCCGTTTCTCCGGAAGGATCTCCTTCTCTTCTTCGTCGCTCAATCCAAGCTCCTCAATCCCATTTGCCGGCGCGCATAGTGCACGAGATCAGCGTCCTCCCCGCCTGGGTACCGCAACAGGCTCACCAGGATCCGGACGCACACCCGCCGCATCCAGTTTCCGATAGAACGCCGGGACATGAGTCGTGATATAGTCGTTGATCGACTCCACGACCGCCGGCACTAGGTCCCACGCCCGATCGATCGCCGCTAAGGCGTCCGCACTCGGCGGACCTCCATTACGCTCGAGACCGGACGCTGCCCGCCCGGGGCTCGCGCTCTGCATCTCACTGCGAAGCGAATCGAGCGCCTCCGTGAGCTGTGCAGCTTCTTCCTTGAGTCCCTCATCCGCACCGGACTCGTCGAGTAGATCCGTGGCTTCGTTGAGCTGCGCTGTCAGGCGCTGGAGCGCGCGGTTCGCGAGTGTCATCGTGCCGTTGATCTCGGCGGCACTTCTCGCGGCACTCTGACGAGCGCGAAGAGCTACCATGTTCACCTCGGCACGCGGATCGAGCTGCACCGTCACCTCCTGCTGCACGACCTGGTCGGCTGTTTCGAGCTGAACGACATAGCTGCCCGGCAGTACCAGTGGGCCCTGCGGAGAACCGCCGCCTCGCCCACCTCCCCCACCTCCGCCACGGCCGCCACCTGGCGCCTGTGGTGGAATCTCGATCGGTGCGGACTCCCGGAGGTTCCAGACCACTTGGTTCATTCCTTCGTCCCCGCTCGCCTCGAGCTCGCGGACGGTCTCTCCCGTCGCCGTGAGAATCTTCACCACCGCGTTCTCCTGCTCGCCCGCCAACCAATACTGAATCACCGCGCCGTCCGGCGGGTTCTCCGATTCATACAGGTCGCCCCAGAAAGGCCAGCCACCCAATCGGAAGTACTCCGTCGCCGAAGGCGTTGGGAACAGATATACGTTCTTATCGAAGACAGTGCCTCCCGCCATGTGTTCGAGCGGCGAGAGGTCGTCCAGAATCAGAATGCTGCGACCATGCGTTCCCAATACGAGGTCATTGTCACGAGGGTGAATGACGATGTCGTCCACCGGAACCGTCGGCATACCAGTCATGCGATTCCACATCTGGCCGCGGTCGACCGATACGAACACACCTTGCTCGTTCCCGACAAAGAGGAGGTTCTGACTCCCAGGGTGCTCACGCACGGCATTCACGGACCAGGCCGGAAGTCCGTTCGTGATCATCTCCCACGAATCACCAAAGTCTTCACTGACGTAGACGTACGCTTGGTAGTCATCGTCCCAATGACGGTCGAAGGACGCGTACACCCGCCCCGCCACGTGATGTGATGCATCGATTCGACTCACGTAGGAAAGTGCCGGCAGATCGTCCACGTTCTCGGCCACGTTCGTCCACGTGGCACCGCCGTCCTGCGTGACCTGAATGTTTCCATCGTCTGTACCCACATACACGATGTCCGCGGAAAGCGGAGACTCTTCGACCACTGAAATCGTGCCGTACTGACTCTGCCCGTCGTGGCGGGACAACGTCGAATCGGTCACCAACTCACCCATGATGGGCAGCGAGTCGCGGTCGACGTTATTGGTCAGATCCGGGCTGGCCTCTTCCCACGTGAGGCCCTGATCCAGGGAGCGCATCAGGTGGTTATTGGCGACATAGATCGTGTTGGAATTGTGCTGAGAGATGGCAATGGGGGCATTCCAGTTGTAGCGATACGCCTCCACTTCACCGTCCGGCCCCGGGCGAGGATTCGGACGCATGGTCAGGGCCTCCCCCGTCGCCAAGTTCACCCTACCTGAGTTGCCGCCCTGCGACTCGGTGTATACGAGGTTCGGATTATTGGGGTCGATCTTGTTGTAGAAACCGTCCCCACCCCAGATGTCCACCCAGTCACGGTTCTTCACCCCGTACGGAGTGTTGGTCTCGTTAGGAGCACACCACGAACTGTTGTCCTGAAGACCGCCGCACACCTTGTACGGCTCGCTCATATCAACGCCGATCTCGTAGAACTGCCCGATCGCAAGGTTGTTATGGTGCCGCCACGTTTGCGCCGCATCCCAGCTCGTGGAAATACCACCGTCGCTGCCCAGCACCACGTAGTCCGAGTTATTTGGATCGATCCACAGGGCATGGTGGTCAACATGGATATTTTCCGCCGCATCTCCCTGCCACCACGTCTTCCCGCCGTCATCCGATGCGGAAAAGGCTACGCCACCCAGGTAAATACGCTCAGGGTTGTTCGGATCAATACGCACTAGGCTGAAGTACATGGGACGGGGATTCCTGGTGGATACCCGCTCCCAGCTCTCACCTCGATCCGTCGACTTGTAGAGGCCCCGCCCACGCTGGTCCGACTCGACGAGCGCGTACACGAGGTTGCCGTCGCGTCGGTACACGTCGATGCCGATGCGGCCCTTGTCGCCGGCAGGAAGCCCCTCGGTCAGCTCGGTCCATGTGGCTCCGCCGTCCGTGCTACGATACAGACCACTGCCGTCTCCGCCCGCGCTGAAGCCGAATGATTTCCGCTCGCGTTGGTACATCGCCGCAAAGAGGGTGTTGGGGTCGGACGGGTCCATGACCATGTCGATGGCACCGGTGTGTTCATCGATGTACAGGACGCGCTCCCAGTTCGCGCCGCCGTCCACTGTCTTATAGACCCCGCGCTCTTCGTTCGAGCCGAACAGGTGCCCCACCGCCGCCACGTAGACCACGTCAGGGTTACTCGGGTGGATCGCGATCTTGCTGATGTGCCGAGTCTCGGTGAGGCCCATGTCGCTCCATGTCAGACCACCGTCCGTCGACTTGAAGACGCCACAGCCCCAGGGAGAACTCTGGCGATTCTGGGGCTCACCTGTGCCGACCCAAACCACGTTGGGATTGGCTTGATGGACCGTGACGTCACCCACTGAAGCGCACTCTTGATCGTCGAAGAGCGGCGTCCACGACATGCCGTTGTTTTCGGTCAACCAGACGCCGCCTGTCGCGAGTCCGACATAGAAGCTCGTCGGCTTCGATTCAATCGGCGCGACATCGGCGACACGTCCCCCCATGATTGCCGGACCGATCTCACGGAAGTGCATCCCGTCGATAGCCGTCTGAAGCGGCGTTTGGGCGTGAAGCTCGGGGACCATTAGCGTCGCAAGCGCGAGCGCTAAAACCACAAAAAGGCGGGACATAGAAACTCCTCTCCATTGGATGTGCAGAGGAGTAAACGGCCGGCGTTGACCGCCCGCCGCAAGGGGCGAGCAGCCGCAAGCCGAGAGCCCCACGCCGGCTGGCGCAGGGGCTGCTCAGTCAGCTAGAAGATCGAGTTGAGCATGAGGTAGAACCACGTCACGTCTTCGTCGAGCCGCCCAATCGTCGCCATGGCATCGTCCTGAATGACGTAAGCGAAGCCCACCGTAGCGGACAGATTGCTCGTGTACCGATGTGTACGTGTCAGGTCGAGTTCATTGGCGAAGTGGGTCTCCGCGAGAGTTCCCTGCTCCTCAGCACTCAACGATTGGGAATCAGCACCGAAGTTGATGTCACTGGCCAGCCGGAACGCCATCTCGAGTGCCATGTCTTGAAGACCGTGGTTCCCGGTCAGGACGGGCATGTCAGGAGAAGTCCCACGAAATTTGACACTGATAGCGGGGCACCGGACCTTCGCCGAAGAAATTCAGCCTTCCCCTTCCGGAGACCGGCCACGCGCAAGCTCGCAAACCTCGCGCTCTTAGCCCTTTGTGCGGCTCCCTTGGCCGCTCAGGACTTCGAACGACCCGATGGCTGGACCGTTCGTTTTGATCGCCCCGGACAGACCGAAGCAGACCTCGACACGTTCGTCGAGATGCCTCCAGGTTGGCATGTCAGATCCGGTCCAGCAGCCCTCTACTGGGGCCCTGACATGGACATTTCTGGCGACTTCAGAGCTGAGATGGAGGTGTTCCTCTTCGACCCAGGTGACCGGCGGGAGGCGTTCGGGATCTTCCTCGGCGGGAGGAGCATGAACAGTGACGCGATCGAATACACGTACTTCCTCATTCGGAACGGAGGACAGTACATCATCAAGCGCCGAGAGGGAGAAGCCGCGCCAACCGTAGCGCCGTGGACCCGCCACGACGCGATCAACTCGTATGCGGATCGGGGTGAGGACGCGAGCGTGAAGAACAACCTCGTCGTCGAAGCTCGCGGGGACTCCGTGCACTTCTCCGTGAACGGAACGCAGGTCGCGACCGTGCCTCGCTCAGAAGCGAGAGTAGACGGAGTCTTCGGCTTCCGAGTGAATCACGCGCTGAATCTTCATATCTCGAAGATCGAGATTACCCCACTGGGTTGAAGCTCAGCTGGGGGTCACTTCACTGGTCGCGGTGATGTCGTCCTCCGTGCCTCGCTCTCCGTCTGCGCCCACGGAGCCGACGGTGTAACCCCTCCTCCCCGGATCCAAGTAATAGGCATTGCCCCAAGGGTCCTCGCCCACGCCGGAAAAGTCACGACGCAGCCAAGCCTCCCAATTCCCGGGGAAGCCCTCGCCTCGCCCTAGACGCACGTCCAGCTGCTCTGTCATGGCGTCGAGACGGGCCGGAACGAGCTTGGCGTTCACGCTGTTCACAATAGGCGCGAAGTAGTCGCTCTGGATCTTGGCCCGCGAACTCGGTACCGCCATCGCGATAGCAAGGAGCGCGAACGCAAGCACCACAATGTTTTTGATCATGTCAGCAATGTTGAGCCGGGGGGGGCGATTCGTATCGTTAAAGCTGCTCCGATCGCGTGCATCTGACCAGGGATTCGTGACCTTAGACCTCAGTCGGACAGCGCCCATGAGCGCGGCACCGACCGTAGCGCCAGTTTGCCAGAAGAACTGAGAAGCACTTGTCGCTTGTCCAATCAGCCTGACGGCGGCGGCGTTTTGCACATGGCCGACAAGGTAACGGCCGCCCGGTCAAGGAGACCGGGCGGCCGCTCAGGCCCCGGACCACGAAAAGACCTACCGCGCGCGCATCCATTCGAAGAACCACTCGAGTTCAGCCTCGCCGTAGTTCTCCTCGTTCTGGAACGGGGAGTTGCTCCCCGAGAGGTCGCCGACGCGGTCCACGACCAACTCTTGGCTCCACGTCTGCCCACCTACTGTCATGCTTACGCTGTACGTGCCGGGTTCCGCCAACGGGGCGCCGCCACCAGCACCAGCGCCGAAGCGACGGAAGAGCGACTGGATACCACCACCCGGTGCGATCAGCTCGGCCAGCGTGCGCATCTGCCCGAAGTTTCCAAAGCCGCCACCGCCGCCGCCCGGCTGTGACTCACCTGGGCGCTCCGTGAAGCGCTCCGGGTCACCACCAAAGCCACCACGGCCCCGGCCGCCGAAGCCACCTGGAAATCCTGTGGCCTCACCCGTGAAGCGCTGGATGATTGGGGTCAGCGCCGATTCCTCCCAACCCTCGGCCAAGAGAGAGTCCTGAACTTCCAGCGCACGCGTCTTCATCCGTTCTTGCTCGCGCACTTCGTACAGTCCTGGCTCCGCGGCAGGGGGAGCTTCACCACGCATGTTCCAGCTGACCCGGTTGATACCCTCGCTCGCGCTTCCGTTGACGGTCGCGAACTGGGACCCATCGGGTGCACTGAGGGTGATCTCAACCTGGGCGGCGCCGCCTCCGGCGCCAGCACGCCCTCCGGCTGCACCACCACGCCCGCCGCGACCACCACGCCCGCCGCGACGGCCACCCGCAGCTTGCCCGCCACCGGCCTCCGCGCCAGCGCCACCGGCCGCGCGTACTGCCGCGACCTGCTCTTCGGTCAGGTAGTAGCTGATCTCCGCGTCACCGCCTGGGGTGGGCCTCTGCCAGTACTGCTGACCAGTCGACTCACCACCCCGTGCAGGGAAACCGAACTGGAAGCCCGGGCGCGGGGCGAACAAGCCGCCGTCTGCCACGATGGCGTTGGTGAGCCCCTGGAGCGGTGCGATGTCCACGATCCAGATCGAACGACCGTGTGTGCCGGCTACGAGTTCTTTGTCCCGCGGATGCACTTCGAGGTCGTGCACCGGTACCGCCGGGAGCCCGTTCATGAACCGCTCCCATGACCCCCCTCGGTTGGTCGACACATACGCGCCCACATCAGAACCCACGAAGAGCAGATTCTGGTTGACCGGGTCTTCTTCGACCACGTGGAGGAAGTCCACGGAACCGGATGGCAGGTCGGACACGATAGACTGGAAGGAGTTGCCGTTGTCGTCCGATACATAGACGTAGGGCGTGAAGTCGTTCGTGCGGTGACCGTCGAACGTCACGTAGACTCGGTTCGAGTCGTGGTTCGATGCCTTCACACGGGTGACATAGGTACCCTCCGGCACACCGCCGAACTTGTCCGTCAGTTCGGACCAGTCGTCGCCGTCGTTTTCAGTCATCCACACTCGGCCATCATCCGTACCGGCGTAAAGCTTCCCGGAGGCCAAAGGCGACTCATCGAGGGCCGTGATGGTCGCATACGTCTCTGCGCCGGTCGCATCAGGCGTGATCCCACCCGTGGTTTCGGTGGAGATCTTGATCTTCTCCTCGTCCGCGTACGACAGATCCGGAGAAATCGGTACCAGCGTCGACCCCCAATCGGTGCTCTTCACCACCTTGTTGCCGGCGGCATAGAACCAGCTGCGGTCATGAGTGGACTGAAGGAATGGCGTATTCCAGTTCCAACGTTCCACGGCATACGCAGCGGAATCGGCTGTCGCGCGGGTACGAAGATCCCGAAGGGCCGCGTCGTTCTCGCCCATGCCGCCGTCCATGAGCATGATGATCGAGTCCTGCTTGGGCAGCCAAACCGAACGCCAGTCCGGCTTCTGGACCGTCTCGCGCTCACCGGTGGCGACATTCGAGCGACCCATGTTGCCGCCCTGGGACTCGGACCAAACGATGCTCGGGTCCTCGGGGTCCTGCGCGGTGACGAATCCGTCACCGCCGCTGATGGTCGCCCAATGGTACGCCGAGAGCTGCCCGCCCGGCAGGCGACTCGGGCCGCACCAAGTGCCGTTGTCCTGCAGCCCTCCACACACGTTGTACGGCACATCCATGTTGACGCTGATGTCGTAGAACTGCCCCATGGTCATGTGGTTCAGGTAAGACCAGTTGCCGCCCTTGTCGTAACTGATGGCCACGCCGCCGTCGTTCCCGACGATGATGCGGTCAGGATCGTTCGGATCGATCCACATGGCGTGGTGATCCACGTGGACCTGGTTCGTCGTGGTCCCGTACGTCTCTCCGCCATCGTCCGAGAACTGGACGGGAGTGGAGGAGAAGTACACTCGGTTCTCGTCCTGCGGATCGACACGAACCTGGGAGTAGTAGAACGGCCGCGTGTTCACGTCGTTCATCTTCTCCCAATTCGCGCCGGTATCTGTAGACCGGTAGAGGCCGTTCCCGGCGATGCCTTCGGTTTCGCCTTCACCCCGAGCCTCGACCAAGGCATACATGGTGTGAGGGTTCGACTGGCTCATGGCGAGCCCAATACGGCCCTTTTCGGACGTCGGGAAGCCGTCACCAACCACCTCAGTCCAGCTGTCCCCCCCGTCCATCGTCTTCCACAGCCCTGAGCCCGGGCCTCCGCTCTGGAGGTAGTACGGACCACGCTCGCGCTCCCAACTGGAGGCGAAAAGTTGCTCTGGATGGTGTGGGTGCATCACAACGTCGACGAAACCCGCCTTGTCGCTGATGAACTTCACGACTTCCCAGTTCTCACCGCCGTCCTGGGTGCGGTAGAGGCCACGCTCCGGGTTCGAGTCCCAGATATGGCCGAGCGCCGCGACGTACACGATGTCAGGATTCGTGGGGTGGATCACAATGCGAGCAATGACCTGCGTCTCCACCAAGCCCATGGGCTCCCAGGACTCGCCCCCGTCCGTCGACTTGAAGATCCCGCCTCCGGCTGAGATCGAATTGCGCGAGTTCGGTTCACCCGTCCCGGCCCACACGATGTCGGTGTTGGACGGTGCAATGGCCAGGTCGCCCATCGAGATGACGCGCTCGTCGCTCCACACCTGCTTGAACGTCGTGCCGTTGTTCGTGGTCTTCCAAATGCCGCTGCCCGCACCGGCGACGAAGAACGTCTTCGATGGGCTGGGGATGGCTTCGATGTCGGTCACACGGCCACCCATATTGGTAGGCCCGATATTACGCCATTGGAAGTCGTCCATCATGTCGCCCAACGGCTGAGTCAGCTGGGCTTGTAGGCCGGGGGCGGCGAGGGCCAAAAGCAATGCTGCCGCGGCAAGCGTTTTTGCGCGCATGTTGTTACGTCTCAACGGGGGTCAGTGAAGCGACAGAACAGGCCCCCATTCTGGAGGCAATCTGCTCCAGTGGACAGACCTCAGGCGTTCAGATGTTGAGCCACTCGATGTCTACTCTGTTCTCGGCACCGCTTCGGGATCCCTTAGTAGGGCTCGTTCAGCGATTCCTCCCGGGGGCCGGCGTGGCGCGAGTCCTGGGCGACGCACGTCTCCAAAATCGCTCTTGTCAGGTTCGATTCGGCTGATACGATCAGCACATCGACCACCATCAACGCATTCCTAGGACCGCGATTGACCCCGCGACGACTCGTTTCTGTGCTCGCCTTCGCGTTGGCGGCGACGTTCACGCCGGCCCTCTCCGCCCAAGACGCCCGACCCGTCGCAGCTGCAGAGCGCGCTCCGTCCGCCATTGTGATTGATGGGTCACTCGACGATGACGCGTGGAACGCAGCCAATCCCATCGTGGACTTCGTACAGCGTGAACCGACAGAGGGACAGCCGGTTTCAGAACGTACGGAGGTTCGGATTCTCATGGACGCCGAAGCTCTCTATGTCGGAGCCTGGCTGTTCGACGACGACGCGAGTGGAATCTCTCTCGGTGAACGCATCCGCGACGCGGACCTCGAGCGTGGGGACTACTTCGGCATCATTCTCGATACGTATCGAGATCGGCAAAACGGGCTGATCTTCTCCACCACGCCAGCCGGCATCGAATACGATGCTCAGGTCGTGAAAGAGGGCCAGGGAGGCGGAGTCTTCCAGCGTGGCCAAACCCGCCAACAAGCGGGCGCGATGGGCGGGCTGAACGTGAACTGGGACGCGAGTTGGGAAGTAGCGACCTCGAGGGACGGCGACGGCTGGTACGCCGAAATGCGCATCCCCTTCTCTACCCTACGTTACGGAAGTGCGAGCCAGCAGACTTGGGGCATGAACCTCGTCCGGAAGATCCGTCGCAAGAACGAAGAAGCGCTTTGGGCGCCCGTTCCGCGACAGTACAATTTCATGCGGCTTTCACAGGCAGGCGACTTGGTCGGCCTCGAGGTCCCTCTCCAGCGGTCCGGTACGGTGACCCCCTACGTTCTAGGCGGAATCGACCGGGACTATTCGCTGGACGGCTCTGAGAACGAGTACTCCATAGAGGGCGGCCTCGACGCGAAGATGACGTTCAGCAGTCTTACGCTGGATGCAACGCTCAACACTGACTTCGCCCAAGTCGAGGTCGATGAGCAGCGCACGAACCTCACACGCTTCCCGCTCTTCTTCCCTGAAAAACGCCCCTTCTTCCTAGAGAACGCGGGGCTATTTTCGGCTGGGACTCCCCAGGCCGCCGACCTGTTCTTCAGCCGACGGATCGGGATCAGCCCAAAGGGCAACTCAGTCCCGATCCTGGGTGGTGCGCGGGTCAGCGGAAAGGCAGCCGGCATGAACGTCGGCATGATGCAGATATTCACCGACGAGATCGCGGGAGACGTGGCAAAGAACGCCTTCACTGTGGCGCGTGTCTCGAGTGAACTCCCGAATCGTTCACGGGTGGGGGCGATCTTCGTACAGAGGCGCGCCACGCACGACGGCACTGATTTCAATCGCACGTTCGGCGTAGATGGACGCATGGGCGTCGGAGACGCGTGGACGCTCGACGCGTGGGCTGCAAAGACGGAAACCTCACCCACGACGGGCCTGGAGACGGGGCGCGAAGAGGCCTACCACCTCCTCACGACGTATGAGAGCCGTACCTGGAGAGGACGCCTGCGAGTCATGCAGGTAGGCGAGGACTTTAATCCCGAGGTCGGCTTCGTAAACCGAGTGGGGTACCGCCACATGGAGATCTTCGTCGAGCGGGTTGTGCGCTTCCCGAACATTTCGTGGTGGCGCGAGTCGAACCCCCATCTCACATGGCGCAGCTTCTGGGACTTCAACGGATTCCATGAGTCCGGATTTCTGCACCTCGATACCGAGATAAAATTCGAGGGTGGTGGCCGTTTCGGACCGGAACTCAACCTGATCACCGAGGGACTCAAAGAGCCCTTCGAGATCTCCCCCGGGGTGGTGATTCCGGCCGGGGAGTACACGACGCTCTTGAACTCCTGGGACTACGGTACCGATCCCAGCAAGAAGTTCTCGCTCTTGGGGCGTGCGGACTTCGGTAATTTTTTCACGGGCGTGCGGCACGGTGGCAACGTGACCTTCACGGTGCGGCAGGGTGAGACGTTCACGACGTCGCTCCTCCTGGATCACAACGTCGTGAGCCTTCCGGAAGGCGACTTCGACGCCACTCTCCTAGGCCTGCGGCTGGGGTACTTCTTTACTCCCAACGTCTTCCTGCAGTCTCTCGTTCAATACAGCGACCAGGCAGCCGTCTGGTCAGCGAACCTACGATTCGCCTGGCTCAGCACGGCTGGAACAGGGCTATACGTGGTGTACAACGGAGCGCAGAGGGCTGCTCGTCTGAGCAACTGGGGTGAGCCGATCAGCCGAGGCTTCATCATCAAGTTCGCGCGACAGGTCACACTGTTCTGAGTCGGTGACAGCGAGCAACCAGCCCACGACACCTCACTGTCTCAACGCGAGGGCCACCAAACGTCCAGGCGTCTCCGCATCTCCGATCGCGACCACGATGTACTGACGGCCGTCAGCGAGATAGGTCATTGGAGCCCCGGAAGTACCTGCGTCCAATTCGATCTCCCAAACTACCTCACCGCTCTCCTTGTCCCACGCCCGGAACGCCTTTCCGCCAGCGATCGGCAAAATGGACAAGGCTCCCTCTGACCCCTCGCCCAAGAAGAGCAGAGACTTCGTCAGCAAGGGAGCGGGTCGTCCGCGTTGCCCGAGCCATGGGAGATCAAGCCCCTCCAAGGCAGGGTGATCCAACGGTCCTGGGCCATTCGCGACCATCCAATCATGGTCGCCTGTATTCATGTCGATCGCCGTGATCCGCCCATACGGCGGCTTGAGCAGCGGAAGCCCTTGAGGCATAGGAACTTCTCTTGGGAGGCCCCGGATGTAACGAAAGTCAGCACTGTCCGGGTTCGGCTCGACGAGCGCGGTCACGTTCGGAGACGTCACGGAAGGCACGAACAGCATCCCCGTCTCAGAGTCGACCGCGGCCCCGCCCCAGTTCGCCCCACCAACCCAACCGGGCATCAGGATCGTCCCCAACGTCCCACCCGGTCGGTCGTCCCGAACTGTGGGCGTCGTGAACATCGGCCCGTAAACGAAATCGCGTAGAATCTCCTCCGCTTCGGCGCGCAATTCAGGCGTGAAGTCGATCAGGTCGTCTACTGTCAGACCCTGAAGGTCGAACGGGGCCGGCCGAGTCGGAAAAGGCTGCGTGGCTGCTGCGACCTCTCCGGGTACTGGGGAGGCAGGAACGGCCCGTTCTTCAATCGGCCACAACGGCTCACCCGTTCTCCGGTCGAAGGCGAAGACGAACGCCTGTTTCGTAACTTGGGCCACAGCGGGTATGCGCTCTCCATCGATCGTGACATCGATGAGGTTCGGCGCCGCCGGCGGATCGTAGTCCCAGAGGCCGTGGTGAACCATTTGAAAGTGCCATCGCAGCTCACCCGTCTCCAGGTCGACCGCAGCCAGGCTTTCGCCGTAGAGGTTGTCGCCCAGTCGATGCCCGCCGTACCAATCGTTGGTCGTCGTCTTGAGCGGCAGGTAAACCAGACCGAGATCTTCATCGGCACTCATGAGGGTCCAGACGTTCCCGTTCCCGGAGTACGCCCATGAGGAATCGGCCCACGTCTCAACCGCCGGGTCGCCGGGCTGAGGAATCGGGCTGAACCGCCACCGAAGTTCACCCGTGCGTGCGTCATACGCGCGCACATACCCAGGCGGCGCGACCATCGAATTCCTGCTGGGCACCATCGCGGTGGTACCCATGATGACGAGATCTCGCACGACCAGTGGCGCGGAGGTCCACGAATATGTGAGCACGCGTGGATCGGGGTCGTCCGCCAAATCGACGGCTCCGTCAGACCCGAACCCCGGAATTGGCTCACCGGTACCCGCGTCGAGTGCGACGAGGTACTGGCCTGACCCCAAGAAGACTCTCTCGTCCTCTCCGTCGGCCCAGTATGCGACCCCACGGTTCGCGCGGCCGCCTGGCGTGGCGCGAAGGCCCGCCGCGTAGGGATCGTAGAGCCAAACCTCCTGCCCTGTCGCCGGATCCAGTGCCGCAGCCTGCCCCATGTTCGTTGAGGTGTAGAGTCGCTCGCCAATCTTGATTGGCGTCGTCTGATAGTTGTTGTTCACGCTCGTGCCCGGGAAACGGGCGGGCAGGTCGTAGTCGGCCGACTCCCAGTTCCACACGATCTCGAGGTCGTCCACATTCCCTGAGTGAATCTGCTCGAGCGGCGAGTACTTCGAAGCGGCCAGATCTCGGGCGTAGTGTGGCCAGTCGCCCGGTGCGATGGACCGAGCGGTGTCGGGAGCCGGGCTAGCCTCGCATGCGGCGAACAAGAGAAGCGCCAAGAGCGGCAAAAGAGACTGCGGTGAGCGACTGAACATCGAACCTCTCATGATTAATTTTCCGACAGAAATGTTGCCACCGCTTCGAGCCATGCATGGGGTCGTTCAAAGTGCACACAGTGCCCGGCATCAGGCACCACTACCAAGCGCGCGTGGGGAACCAGGGCGCACATTCGGGCCCCGATTTCGACGAACTTCGTATCTAATATACCGACCACAATCAACGTCGGCACAGTGATCTCAGGCAACCGCTCCCACAAGGACGGAAGAACGCCGGTTCCCGAATGCCTCAGTGATTGAGCGAGTCCCACCGGATCATTCGCGAGCCTGATTTCACGCTGGCGGCTCAGCGCCAGCGGATCCGAGCCGGCCTGAGACTCGAAGAGCGGCAGCCTCTCCCATCCGTCCACAAAAGCCTCGATGCCACCCTCTTCGATCCGGGCAGCGAGGTCATTATCCGAGGTCCTTCGCGAACTCCGCTCCGCTGCCGTTTCGAGTCCCGGAGTCGACGACTCCAGCACAAGTCGACGAACCCTCTCCGGGCGACTCAGCGCATAGTGCAGCGCAATCCTGCCGCCCATGGAGTACCCGCAGAGGTCACTCGGCCAAATTCCGGCTCGTTCCACGAGGTCCAGCGCTGATCCCAACAAGAAACGCCCCGGCTCCCGATCGCCCCCCAGACGCCCATGTCCGGGAAGGTCGACGAGAACCGGAGCATTACCCGATGACGCGAGGCCATCGACGATCCGATCACCCCACGAGGCAGAAGAACCCGTGAAGCCGTGCAGCATCACCGGGTAACGCACGAGCTAACCCGGCCGAGAGGCCGCTAGATGCGCACGTTGTCGGCGCGCCAGTTCTTCACGGCCTGCTTCACAGACTTCCTGTCATCGAGACCCCCGTCTAGCACCTTGCGCGTGAGGTCCGCCAGCTCTTCATCCGAGGCAAAACGAAGCCCAACGAATTGGGCGGTCGAGAGCTCACCAATGCGGGCCTTCAGATCATCTGGGAAGAGTTCCTGCATGCGCAGTGTCTCCTCAAGCTTGATCACGCGATCCTGCACTCCGAGCGGGAAGAGGCGGGCCAGGAACATCACGATCAACGCGGCGACTGCGAACAAAGCCATCATCAGGTTGTCGATACTGAAGGCCGTCACAGCTCTGTACAGGAAGAACAGCGTCGGGAAAAAGAGCAACGGGAACGCGACGAAATGAAACGCGGGGACGAACTTCGTGTGGTTGTCGAAGTCTTGGGAGAGATTACTCACGTGTGTTTCAGCCGTAGTTATTGTCAAAAGAAGTCAGGCACCAAGCCTCGAAATTTCAGAGGTTGGCACCAGGGGATTCCGTCCGGTAGTACACCTTCCATTCACTGCCCCGCAGTCCCTTGGGGCATCTCGACCCACCTCGGTGGTGACGGCAGTTCTTACTTACGCACTCGCAACGCCGGCCGGGTCCCTCAAGCACTTGGGCCTTCATTCCCTCGATGAATCGCGTTGTCTGAGAGGCTCCTCCTGATGGGGGGCAGACGCGTGATGGTAACAAAGTGCGTGGACGAACCGCCAGTGCAGCCACCCACCGATGCCCCATCCTGCCGACCCGCCGCCTCATGACCGAGCCCTCAGATCTACCCCGCCTGTACGGCGAGGTCGAGGCACCGCCTCGACTTGCTTTTGCACGGCCCCCAAGAAATTCGCTCCAGATGAGATGCCAACGCCCAGCCCTAGCTGTCGCGCCAACGCCTGCGCCATCCGGATCGAATCGCCGTCATCCACTGGGACGATCTCGTCGAGTGCCTCCATGTGTACGGTAACTATGAGCGCGATCGTCTCACGTTCGTAGGTCCGTCTGAGAATGGGGAGTGCCATCCTGTCCTTGACGCTCCCGGTCATGTTCAGGTTCTCGCTCCTGGCGTAGATGCGGCCCGGCTGACCTTTGCACTGATCGTCGATCGCGAGGAACGGAGTGTTACCAATGAGCCGCTTCAAGCCATGAAGGCGAGCGCTGATTTCCTAAGTCAACATAGACACGGGGGGCCCTGGAACAGGTGACACACTTCCTGATCTAGGATCATCACGCAGCGGACCCGCCGCCGTCGGGTACTCTCCTCCTCTACTGTGGGGATTGCCCCGCCGTATTTCAGCGGCATGAGCCGTCGCTACAGCTCTGCCACGCCTCGAATAAGTCGGTCCACCTCATCTGCGGTCGTGTAGCAGGCGCAGCCCGCACGCACGACCCCGTCCACACCCAGGTCCTCGGGGACGTGGGCGGCGTAGAAGTGGCCGTGAGAGGCGAATATCCCGTGATGGGAGGACAGGTGCGAAGCGACGAGACGCGGGTCCCGGTCCCTCACTGAGAACGCTACTGTAGGCGTACGAGGTGTTCCCGGAGGAGGTCCGTAGGTCGTCACTCCGTCGATGGCTGTGAGCCCATCCCACATTCGCGACACGAGAGCTTCGCCCCGCTCATGAAGAACACTGAAGGTCCTCTGTAGGTGCTCTCGGCGAGAGCCCCCCGCACCACTGAGCGAGGCGAGGAAGTCCACCGCGGCCGTAGTCCCTGCCATCGCCTCATGACTCTGGGTCCCGGTTTCGAACCGTTCGGGCGCAATCGGCGGGGCACACGAGAGACGCGGAACGCTGAGTGAGTCGAGCAGTTCCGCAGGCGCATACAGCACCCCAGCGTGAGGCCCGTAGAACTTGTACGGTGAGCATGCGAGGAAATCGCAGCCGAGTCGCAGAACGTCAGGGAGGATATGGGGCGCCGAATGAACCGCATCAACAAAAAGGAGCGCCCCGGTCTCACGGGCGCGGGCGACCACCGGTGCGAGATCGGTCACGGTGCCCAAGATGTTGGACGCTTCACCAACCGCGACGAGAACCGTCTTCTCGGTGATCGCAGCGTGTAGCGCTTCTTGATCAAGCCGCCCGGACGTGGGGTCGAACGGCACCTCGACGATCGTAACGCCCCGCTCCGCCTCGAGTGCGCGCCACGGCGAGATGTTCGCGAAGTGATCCAAACGCGTGACCACGATCTCGTCACCCTCACCCCAGTCCGCACCGAGGGTGCGGCTCAAGTGATAGGTCAGCGTTGTCATGTTTCCCCCGAACACCACATCGTCTGCGGAGCACCCAAAGAAGTCTGCCATGGCGTCACGGACACCATGCACCGTCGCATCTACTTCAGCGCTCGCCGGGTACGCCCATCGACGGTTCGCATTGTGATGCAACAACGACTCGGTAATCGCATCGGCCACCACCCGCGGCACCTGTGTCCCCCCAGGGCCGTCGAAGTACGCAACCGGGTGCCCGGCATGTTCTCGTTCAAGGGCGGGGAACGCGGCTCGAATTTCTTCAACGCTCAGCATTCCGCACGCCGCTTCACTCGTCGGGCCAGAAGTAGAGTCGGGATCCTCCGCCACATCGCTCAACGGCCGTCCGGAGTGCCGTATGGGTAGAGCTTTGACAGGTCGACGTTTTCATACGGCAGAGCATCAAGGAACGTGGTCCCGATGAACGGGCCAGTCGCTTCAACGATGATGATCGTCTTCGCGAATCCCGTCTCGTCGAAGCCTCTGCGGAAGTGCGCCCGAGACTTCACGACAAAGACGTCGTAGTCGGCCGGGTCGATGTCCCCGACCGCGAAGCGTTCGGGATACATGATCTGCGTGTAGGCCGGAGCAATGAACACGATGTTGCCGTCGCCGTAGGACACGGCTGCGGTGTATTCGTAGCCTGCCCAGGGCCCGACGTAAGCGATCGTCCCCTGGATCCGGTACGAATCGCCCCCTGATGCCGTGTAGCCTCCGATCTCGTGATCGAAGGCGTCTCCAACTGCGGCACCCGCAGCCTGAAGCGCATCCAAGGTCTCCGGCGAACTGATGGCTCCATACAAGACCTTCGAGATGCCAGCCGCGTCGAATGCGCGTGTGATGTGCGTGGCATCACCCGGGCGGTCTGAATAGTCCCCGATCGCTACTGGGATCTGACCGTTCGCGATGGCCTCGACGACCATCGGCGCCGCCGCATCGGGTCGCGGGAAACCACCGTTCGCAAACGGCTCCCGGACACGCCACATGTACTCGTTCATGTCGTCGGCGATCTCGTCAGCAAGCGCCTGATCGTTGTTCGTCATGACGTGAACGGTCGCGCCTACATCGGGAACGTCGGACCACGGAAAGCCGAAGAAGACGCTCACGAAGACATCCTCCTCACGGACCTCCCATCGGCGGGCTCGCTCCATGATCTCACTCGCGGGCGCTGCTCCGGTCCACTGCAGCACGGTCGGCGTGATGATGCCCGGCTTCCGGGTCGCTGTGGTCGACGAGTACGTACCGGACATCGCACGGTGGAGCGCCCGTGCGGCCCTCGCGCCCTGGAGACCATCGTCATAGTGGGGGAAGCGCTTGGTCACAAACGCGAAGTCCGCCGATTCGAGGAACTGTTCGTCCTCGTTCCCGTGCAGGTCGAAGGTACCGGCGATCGGGACGTCGGGACCGACCACCTCACGGAAGCGAAGAGCGATCTCGGCTTCAGGACGCGGAACGTCGCGCACGGCTAGAGCCCCGTGGAGCGCGAGGTAGATCCCGTCCACAGGTAGTGACGCCCTAAGCTCCTCGAGCATGCCGGCAACGAAGGTGTCGAAGGACTCCTTCGTGCTCCACGAACGCGACGATCCACCAAAAATATTATCCGGCGAGGTGAGCCCGATCAGTTCCATATCGGGATAGTCCTCCGCCTGACTTACGAACCCGTCGATGTAGCCGCCGCCGTCCGTCAGGACCTTGTCAGCCAGAAGGAGAGGTCCAAGGCGCGTCCAGTCTTCGGTCGGGGCGTCTCCACCGGGACAGAACGTGCACGTCTCCTGCTGGAATTTGATGACTGCGACGCGGTAGTCGTTTTCTCTGCCCGACGTACAGGACGTGAGCGCGACTCCGGCAAATAATGCGAACGGAAGTAGGCGTTGAAGACAGGACATCAGTCGTTCCCTCTAGTGTGCGTCAGTCGATGGATAAGAGCAGCGGCGCGCTTGATCTGTGGGGCAAAAGAGTCGAGATCGACCCACTCGTTGGGGCCGTGAGTATCTCCACCCTGCGGTCCGAGTCCGTCCAGCGCCGCTGCGATGTAGTCGGATGCAAAGGCGATATCCCCCGCCCCACGTAGGCCCGGATCGAGCGCCCCGACCGAGCCGAGCCCCAGCTCCTGACTCACTGCGCTGTACTCCTCGAGTAGAGCGTAGTTGGCGTCGCGGGGACTCATCGCAGGGTAGCCGTCTCGAAACTCGATCGTGGCCGAAGTATGCGGGAGACTCCTACCGACGATGTCACTCATACCAGAACGGATGCGAGCCAACTGTTCCTGTGAGATGGTCCGCAGGTCACCTCGAGCGATCGCCCGGTTCGCGATCACATTGGTTCGTCCGAACGTCGTCCCACTCTGGGTCACGGGATCGTACTCGACCTCGGTGCCGCCAACCATTGATCCTACGTTGAAGGTGAGGAACTCTTCCCCAGCCAGCTCGTCGTAGAACTGATAGATGATGCGGGACAGCTCATTGATCGCTCCGACCCCGTCAGCCTCGGAGAAGATACGGCCCGAGTGAGCCTGTTTGCCCTCGACGGTCAGAGTCCAACCGCTCGAGCCACGCCGCGCGACGGTCCCATACGGCTCCCCGTCCAGCAGAAATCCACGCTCGAAGCTGAGCACCACGTCTGACGCGCGTGCCCCTTCGATCATGTGGCTACGCGCAGCTTCGATGGGCCGGCCCACACTTTCTTCGTCACCGGTCAGGAGTATGGTGATTTGAGCACCGTCGAGCCCATCGACGGCGTGTAAAGCCTCGAGCGCGCTCAAGAGCAGAACGGATCCGCCCTTGTCGTCCACGATCCCGGGGCCGCGCGCGATCGAGCCTTCACGCGTGAACCGGTCGAATGCGTCGCCTTCCTCAAAGACGGTATCGATGTGACCAATGAGAAAGACTTTTCGGCCAGTCGCTCCGGAGCTTCCCGCACGGGTCGCCCACACATGACCGGCACGGTCCACATCTGGCTTCACATCGACCCAACTGGCATCGAACCCCATCGCTGCGAGCCGCCCAACGAAAATATCGCCGACCTCTCGGACACCCGCATGATTGCTTGTGCCCGAGTTGATGTTCACGACCCGTTCTAGGAGGGCGTGGACGTCCGGGACGTTGCTGTCGACCCAAGTCGCCAGCCCATCCGGCACCTGACCAGCCGCAAACGCAGGAGCCGCCGAAACCGCAATCAACACCACGGTCGCGACGGCTCCTACGTGCGCCAGTCTGGGGGCGCGCACGCCGCTACTCCGAAATCAGACGCGTCTTCTCATCCGTCGGATCCAGCGGATCGAGACCCAGCCTGCGCAGTTCGTCATTGACTGCCGCGAGATCGGTCTGCCAGATCTCGTTGAGCCGCGTGCTGTACCCGTCCAACTCATCGACCATAATGCGGAAGACGTCCCTCATCCCGTCGTTCGGAGCCCCGTCTCCCCGCTCGACCATCGAGAGCAGATTGGCGAGACGGTTGTTCACCTTGATCGGGAAGTTGAGCGGGTCCTGACCGGAGCGGTTCCGCACCTGGTAGATATCCGCTTCCACTTCGGAGGCATTTGTGGTCAAGCGATCCCCGGCCAAGGCCAGGTCACGGTCGTCCGATTCTTCCAGTCGATCGTCGAGCTGCTGCTTCACACGACGGATCGCAATAACCGCCGAGTTGGCCTCGCGCACCTTGGCCTGGATCTCCCGGCCGAAGGCATACTGCGCTTCCATGTCCGCGACCGTGATGTCGGTGATCCACGGGTTCGCGCGGATATCGAACTGCTGTGACTGCGACTGCCCGGCAGCTGTGAGTCGGGCGGTATACGTTCCCGGAGGCGCCTTGGGCGCCATCGTGCGCACGCCCCAGAGGATCATGCCTGGGAACGTCGGAGCCGGGTCCGATTGAAGATCCCACTGCAGGTGGCTCAGGCCGGCCTTGAGCGGCAAAGCGGCACCCATCCAGCGGTCCCGCTCCTCGGTGGTGTCAGCCGGCATGATCGTCCGGATTACCGCTCCAGAAGCGTCCAGGATCTCGAGCTTGGCCTCTTCGGGCTGCTCGGCGAACCACCAGGTGATCCGGGTGCCTGAAGCCGAACGATACGCCGCGGCCGGCTCAAAGAGTGTCATGGCTTCGTCCGTCATCCCGGCAGTCGCCTGCCGGATGGGGCCGACGTTGTCGAGAATCCAGAAGCCACGGCCGTGCGTCCCGATCACGAGCTCGTCGTGTTCTGGAATCACGTCGACGACAGGAATATCCGGGAAGCCCGGGTTCAGTTCCTGCCACAACAGCCCGTCGTTGTAGGAGACGTAGACGCCGTGTGCCGTACCCGCGTAGAGCAGACCCTCACGCTTCGGGTCTTCGCTGACCGCGTTGACATAAGCGTCCGCTCGGATCCCGCCAGTGATCTTGGTCCAGTTCTGACCGTAATCGTCCGTCTTCCAGATGTACGGCGCGAAGTCGTCTAGGAGAGGGAGACGGGCGGAGACGTAGGCTCGCCCCGCGTCGAACGCGGAAGCGTCGATGCGGCTCACGCGCCCGAAATCCGGCATGTCGGGCGGCGTCACGTTCTGCCACGTCGCGCCATCGTCCCGCGTGACGTGCACGAGGCCGTCGTCCGAACCCGTCCAGATCACATTGATGTCGACCTTGCTTGGCCCGACCGCGAAGATCGTCGCATACACCTCGGGACCGTTCATATCTCCCGTGATCGGTCCACCCGAGTGTCCAAGTGTCGACGGATCAGCTCGCGTGAGATCGGGGCTCATCTGGTCCCACGTGTTGCCGTTGTCCGTGGTCCTCCACAGGCGGTTGGACGACACGAAGAGCATGTTGTCGTCGAGCGGAGAAAAGATGATCGGGAAGGTCCACTGCCAACGCTCGACCATGTCGTTCGCCGGCTCGCCCGAGTAGAACCAAGGGTAAGGGTTCACCTCGCGGCCCTGGTTGAGCGTGCGATTGAACCGGTCGATGTAACGACCGTTGTTCGTGCCAGAGAAGAAGATGTTCAAGTCTTTTGGGTCCGGCGCGATGTACCCCGGCTCACCACCACCCACGCGGTAATGGACATCCATTGAGCCCTCGGTGATGCTGCGGTCTTCGTCGCCGCCGGCACCGCCGGCACCGCCACCGAAGCTCATCCGGCTGGCGTTCCAGTCGGAGGGAAGACACAGGGTGCTGTTGTCCTGCTGTGAGCCACACACGTGGAACGGGATGTGCTTCGTCGTAACGGCGTGGTAGAACTGGGATGTGGAGAACTCCTGGTCGCTCCATACGACTTCGGGATCGAAGCTGACCGCACCACCACCATCGTTTCCGTCGATAATGTGGTCTGGGTCATCCGGGTCGATCCAGAACGCATGGTGATCACCATGCGTCCCGTTGCTGATGCTCTCGTAGGTCTCGCCACCATCCGTCGATTTATAGAGACCCGTGTTCTGCAGGTACACGACGTCTTCGTCTTGGTGATCCGCGTATACGTGGGTGTAGTAGAAGGCCCGCTGCCGGATCTGGCGGTTGTCGTTCACCATCTCCCAGGTCGCGCCCGCGTCGTCCGAACGAAAGAGTCCACCGTTGTCGTTCTCGAAGAGCGCGTAGACGCGGTTTGAATTCGCGCTTGAGACGGCAAGTCCAATGCGGCCGACGAGTCCGTCCTGTGGCATGCCCGGGTTCCGAGTGATCTCGGTCCAGTTGTCACCACCATCAGTGCTCTTGTACATCCCGCTGCCCTCACCACCGGAGGACATGGTGAACTCCTTGCGGAAGGCGCGCCAAAGCGCGGCGTAGAGCACATCCGGGTTGTTGCGGTCAACGGCGATGTCGATCGCGCCGGACCAACCATTCGCGAACAGCACGCGCTCCCAAGTGTCACCACCGTCGGTGCTCTTGAAGACGCCGCGCTCTTCGCTCTCAGCCGAGTACTTCCCGAACGAAGCGACCCAGATAATGTCCGGGTTCGTCGGGTGAATACGGATCTTAGAGATGCCGTGTGAGTCGCTGAATCCGACATGCTCCCACGTCTCACCCGCGTCCCGGCTGCGGTACACGCCGTCACCCGGGAGGATGTTTCCGCGAATACAGGTCTCGCCTGTACCAATGAAGATCAGATCCGGGTTGGTCTCGCTGACTTCGACCGCGCCCACGGAAGACGAATTGATCTTGAAGTCCGTGATCGAATTCCAGTCCTGGCCGCCGTTGCTCGTCTTCCACAAGCCACCACCCACGGCACCGAAGTAGGCGACGTCGGGTTGGCCAATGACTCCGGCCACACCAATTGAACGACCACCCCGGTCGGGACCGAGGTTCCGCCAAGCGTAGTTGTCGAGGAGCTCCTCGTTCAGTGTGACGTCTTGAGCTTGGGCCGTCACGGGGGTGAGGAGCAGAGGCACCACGAGAAGAGGTGCGCACACGAGTCCAAGTAAACGCTTCATGGTCATCGTCGGTCTGAGTGAGGTGCGTGAAACGGTTTCGGCGTGCAAAGTAGGGCGGACCGCGCGATCCGGCATGGGGTCACGCGTTACTATTCCGTCACTCACTCACCGACCCGGATTCTGCTCGTGCGCCTGTCCCGTCTCAGCAACGCCGCAACCATCTCCACCATCACCGCCGTATTGCTGCTCGCAGCACCCTGGAGCGTCGCTGCCCAAGAAGCGAACCCGGAAGATGTGGGATCGATAGAAGGCATCCTACGGGCCTACTACGAGGTCGTTTCCGGCCCCGCCGGAGAAACCGCGGATGTCCCTCGAGACCGCTCTCTGCATCACCCCGACGCCTGGGTGGCCCTCGCTGAAGCGTCCGCAGAGGGACAGCCGGTCGTGAATGTCACCGACGTCGAGGGCTATCACGGCGACAACGCACCGCGAGCGCAGGGCTTCTACGAGTGGGAGACCGACAGGGTCGTGAGCCGTTCAGGCAACATGGTGCACGTCTGGAGCAGCTATGCGTCCGCGCGGACCGAAGACGGGGAGCCGTACACATCTGGAGTGAACAGCATCACGCTTTGGCACGACGGGGACCGCTGGTGGATCATGGGTTGGATGTTTGATACATCGGCGGGGAACTAGCCGCGGACGATCGCGTTGAAGTCAAAACAAATGGCCCCGGAACGTCGGAGCGTCCCAGGGGCACTGACCCGCGAAAGGGTCAGCTTCCGGTCGGAGCTACGTCGAGTCGATCCTCCGGAATCGCGTCGAGCATCTTCCAGGTGCTCTCCATCTCGTGGTCCCACTCCAGCACGAACATCGCTCCACTTATCGTCGTCCTCCTCAAAATCCATGACACGTCATCGACAGCCCGAACAGACGGCGCAGATACGACGCTCCCGCAGCGAAAACAAGAATGTTACCGTTTGTGTCCGGCACATCGCGGGCAACAACAGCGGATGCGCCGGTGTCACACTGTGCATCGACGATTCCTCACCGCGGAGCCTTCAATGTTACGTCGCATTCCGTTGCTCACCTTCGCCCTCATTGCTTTCATTGGAACGGCCGAGCTAGCCGCTCAAGTCCCTATAGTCTGGGCGGACGAAGGGCCGCTGACCTGGACACCTCGGCCGACCGAATCTGCTATCGCGGCGAACGATCTTCGGACGCATCTGTACCAGATCGCCGACGACTCGATGAAAGGCCGCGATGCCATATCGCTCGAGAACACCATGACGACGGATTACGTCGCGGCGGTGTTCGAGCGGCTCGGGCTCCAGCCGGCGGGTGACGACGGATACTTCCAGGAGCTTGAGTACGGGCCGATCGCCTTCGATCGGGCTGCGTCTGCTCTGCGGATCGACGACCGAGGCCTTACGGCCGGGACGGACTGGGTGCCCTCCGGTGCGGACAGTCGCTCAGCGGTTTCTGGCTCGTTCCAGGGCGAGGATGTGGAGACAGTCTTCGGAGGCCTTTTCGGAGACGAGTCACCCCTTCCCGCCACGGTTCGTGGAAAAGCGGTCGTGCTCCTCGCCGGCCCCGGCGCTGGGATGCCCCAGCGACGTAGCATCTACCGCACAGACACGCGGGCACAGGACGCCGGCGCAGCGTTAGTCATGATCGCGACGGAGGAACTTTCCGCAGCCCTCGTGACGAGCACGTTCGACGGACGCACGAGCATGATGGGGTCCGACGACGCCTCCACGGCAGGTGCCGTACTCAGCCTCTCTGCTGCGGCCTCACTCTTCGACGCACCGCTTCAGAGCGTGCAGGTCGGCGCACCCGGTAAGACCGTCTCCGGTGCCTGGTCAGAGGAGTACCGCCGGCCCGAGTATCCCACGCGCAACGTCATCGCGATCCTGCCGGGCAGCGACCCGGCACTGCGGGACGAGTACGTGTTGGTTGGCGCTCACAATGACCACGTCGGGATGGTCAACAACGGCCCGGTCGATCATGACTCGCTCCGTGCGTTCAATCGCATCATGCGCCCGCAGGGAGCGAACGACCGCCCCGGGCCGCCGACCGCCGAGCAGCAAGCGCAGATCGACGCGCTTCTCACCCGGGCCCGCTCGATTCGGCCTCCCATGATGGATTCCGTCATGAACGGCGCCGACGACAACGGCTCCGGTACTTCTGTATTGCTCGAGATCGCCGAGTACTTCGCGACCAACCCTGCGCCGAGGCGTTCGCTGATCTTCATCTCGCAGGCGGGTGAAGAAAAAGGCCTGCTCGGTTCGAGTTGGTTCGTGGACCACCCGACGGTCCCGCTCGAGAACATCGTGGCGGCTCACAACATGGATATGCTCGGCAAAGGCCGCGTCACGGATGTGAAGTTCGGCGGCCCCTCATCGATCCAGATGCTGGGTGCCCGACGGCTCTCGACCGAGTTCGGCGACGTCATCGACTCGCTCAACGCGGTGCGCGACGAGCCCATGGCCATCGACTACTCCTGGGACCGCACCAACCACCTGAACCGGTTCTGCAGAAGCGACCAGGTGAACTACTTCCGCAAAGCAATTCCAGTCACGTACTTCTCACTCGGGTACGCGGTCGACTACCACCAGGCCACGGACGAGCCGCGGTACATCGACTACGAACACGGTGCGAAGGTAGGCCGTTTCGTCGCCGACATCATGCGCGCTGTGGCAGACCGAGACAGCCGCGTTGCCGTGCTTCCGCTCGAAGAAAGAGACATGAGCGTCCAGTGCTGATGTAGATGGGAGTTCGCGGACGTGGGTCAGGTCATCTGAGTCCAGCGGCCAATTCTCGAATCACCCTAATGAATTCGACGATGTCCTCACTGCGAGTCCGCCAATTAACAACAGTAGGCCGCAGGGCGATCTGACCACCGTACTCCGTGGCCCCAGCCGCCACTCGCCCGTCTTCGAAGATCAGCACGCTCCAGCGGTGGTTCAGCTCGCTCAGCTCCTCTTCGCTCAAATCGCCCGGGTTCAGACGGAAGCAGACCACGCTCAGAAGTGGGTCTGCCAAGCGCTCTAACTCCGGCGCCGCATCAATCAGTTCGACCATCTCACGGGCGAGATCAAGATGCCGTTCGAACATCCTTTGATATCCCACCCGACCGTAGGCTCGCAACGTCGTCCAGACCGTGAGAGCCCGGGCCCGACGTGAACTCTCGGGGCCCAGCCCGCCTAACACAGGGCGTGAATCCGTGGGGTCGGCCAGATAGCGGGCCGTGTAGGCAAACGCCTTGGCCATGATCTCCCGGTCGCGGACGAAGGCGTATCCGCTGTCGTAGGGCACGTTGAGCCACTTGTGGCCGTCGACCGTCACCGAGTCTGCGCGCTCGACTCCTCGCACCAGATGAGCGGTCCTGTCCGAGACGGCCGCGAAGAGGCCAAACGCACCATCTACGTGGAGCCAGGCGCCATACCGCTCCGCGAGGTCAGCCATTTCATCTACCGGATCGAAGTCCCCAGCATTCACCTCGCCGGCCACAGCCATTAGGACGGCTGGCGCACCGTCGAGCGCCTGGAGTGAGGCCTCCATCGAAGCGAGGTCCACGCGACCCACAGCATCCCTCGTGTGGCGCTCGACGCTCGATCGCCCGACCCCGAGGAGTGACAGAACCTTCACCGCACTCGCGTGCACATATCCGCTGGTCAGAACGGGCATAGCGGGGAGCCCAACGAGACCGTCCTCTGACACGTCGACGCCGTGGCGTTCACCCCACCACTGACGGGCCGCAGCCATCCCGACGAAATTCGCCATGCTCGCGCCGGTCACCATGACGCCAGTCATGTCTTCGTGCAGCCCAAAGAGATCCTTCAGCCACTCGAGCGAGAGTATCTCGAGCTCGACGGTGAGCGGAGAACCAACCCAGGCGTAGGACGGGTTGTCGAGCAGGCTCGTGAGCCAGTCCGCCCCCATCGCAGCAGGCGTGGACCCTCCGACCACCCAATGAAAGAAGCGCGGTCCCGAGGTGGTACCCGTCGCAGGCAAGCCGTTCTCATACAACTCGCGCAGCGCGGCTTCCGCGCCAATGCCTTCGCTGGGAAGGCTTCGCTGGAATCCAGCCAGCGCTTCGCGTGCAGCGTCGTAATTCAGCGCGGGCAGGTCGTCGACACGTCCGAGATAGTCCGCAGCGATCTCGTTGAAGGCGGCCCGCACCGCGTCTAGTTCGTTCCGGTCAGGATCGGTCATCAGGAGCTACTCTGCGAAGGACAGATGGAGACTGGGACGCCCGCGAAGGTCCCACGACATACCAACCATACAAGAGCAGGCCCCGGCGTAAACCAGAGTCCGCTCGATCGCGCACTAAGTCGGGTGCAAAGGTTTGTGTGTAATCGGTATCGGGATCGGGATCGCTGCTGCGTCGTGCTCGCCATAGTGTGGAGCGTGCGCTCCAACCCAGCGCGCTGCCATGGCCGAGCGAACAACCACGATCGAGGGGCCTCCTGCTACGCGGGCGGCCCCCAGTTGTTGATGACACCCAAGAACGTGTCCCCGTAGCGACTCAGCTTCGCTGGGCCTACTCCGGAAACGTCGAGCATTTCATGGGGGGTCTTGGGCTTCACCGCCGCGAGTTCGCGGAGCACCTTGTCGCTGAAGACGATGTACGCCGGCACGCCCTGACGATCCGCCACTTCTTTGCGCACATCGCGGAGCCGCTGGAATAGGGCTTCCTCCTCTGGCTCGACCGGACCAGCAGTCGACGTGACATGCTTCGACTTGCGCGTCCGACTCGATCCCGTCGGCATGTGCTCGGCGGCCAAATCTTCCACGGTCACACCCGTGCAGACATCACATGAGGCATCACACGGGGCCATGATCTCGTCGAAGTGGGCGAGAATGAGCTGGTGCCGACACCGGCGGGACTCCACGAGCCTGAAAAGGTCGACGGTCGCTTGGTGCTTCTGATGCCACACGTCCGGATCGTCGATGTCGTTCAGAAAGCGCTCGTGCATCTTTACGTCCGCCCACGAATAGAAGAGCACACAATCGCTCTCGAGGCCGTCGCGGCCTGACCGCCCGATCTCTTGATACCAAGACTCCACGTCCTTCGGCATATCCCGATGGATCACGAAGCGGACGTTCGACTTATCGATGCCCATACCGAACGCCACTGTTGCCACGATCACGTCGATATCGTCGCGCTGGAACGCTTCCTGGTTTCGCTGGCGCTCCTCCGCTGGGAGCCCAGCATGATAGGGCAGCGCCTTCACCCCACGCTCCCTAAGGAAGTCGCTGGTCTGCTCGACAGCCTTTCGGCTGAGGCAATACACGATCCCGCTCTCACCAGCCTTGCGACGGATCAGAGAGAGAATCTCGTTCCGTGTATTGCCGGTGCCCTTCTTCCGGATCGAGATGTTTAGGTTGTGGCGAAAGAACGATCCCTTGTAGCCGGCCGGCTTACGCATGCCGAGCTGCCTGAGAATGTCCTTCGCCACCCGACGTGTCGCGGTGGCGGTCAGCGCCAACACTGGAACGTTCAGTCCTTCCTTCAGGCGCTGCAATTTCCGGTACGATGGCCGAAAGTCGTGTCCCCACTGACTAATACAGTGCGCCTCGTCCACAACGAGTAACGAAATGGGGCATCCCTGAATGAACTCACGGAGCTGCCCCTCGAGTGCTTCCGGCGCGAGGTAGACGAGTTCGTAGTCCCCGCGACGCAGGCCGTCCAGTCTGGACTGTCGTTCGCCCCAATCCAGCGTCGAATTGATCTCGACGGCCTTGAAGTCCAAGGCCTGTAGCGCATCGACTTGGTCTTTCATCAGACTGATGAGGGGCGAGATGACGAGCACCGTTCCGTCCAGAATCCGCGCCGGGAGCTGGAATGTCAGCGACTTTCCCGCGCCCGTGGGCATGACCGCAATGCAGTCACGTCCTTCAAGGACAGCATCTACGACTTCACGTTGGCCGGGGCGAAATTCGTCGAATCCGAATACGTCTTGGAGGACGACAAGAGGGTCTGAGGCGGGCAAACCAGGTGGGGCCGGGGGACTAAAGACCATGGAACATAAGGCGCTTCGGGCGACACAGGGATGGCGTGATGCGCACGACTCTCAGGGGTATACGTACGTATACGTCATTTCTACGCCATCGTAGCCGCGATCTGGGTCTGCCGACGTACAGAAGCCTAAGCCCAAATCGGCATCGTTCACCCGTGAACAAGACGGACCACCCCGCATCACGGAGATAGGACCATGTCACGCAAGACGCTCCACCTCGCGATCGCAGCCCTGATGACCGTCGCAGTCGTCCAGCTCGCAATGGAGCAAGGCCGTTCTGAAGTTCCCGCAGATCATGTCCACGAGCAGTGGCGCGACCGCACTCATGGAGTGGATCGTGCTGGTCGGCGGAGTCGAACAGGATGAGCTGATCATGGGCGTCTCCTGGATCGCCGGCTTCCGCACCGAAGGCGGTCTCACATTCGGCGTGGGCCCCAACGTCGGCGTGAACAAGGAAGAAAATCACACGAGCTCGATGGTCGTAGCCGCCGGCACGACGATGCCATTCGGCGACCTCTACGTCCCGCTCAACATTGCGGTCGCGTTTGCAGAAGGCGGACCGCGGGTCACCACTCTTATCAGCTGGATCAGCGGGTAACCGCACGCCCATGGGCCCAGACGCGGGCCTGAGATCAGCCGAGCCGCCGGTCGCCCCAAGGGGTGGGCGGCGGTCTTCTCGTCCCCCATCGGTGTGGTGGCTATACTCCTCGCCTACACCGATCCCCGTGGGATTTGAGGAGACCGATCCATGTTGAAGGCCCTCGCGCTCATCGCGCTCTTGCAGGTACCCGCTCCGACTCAGGAGCTCGCCCCCGACACTCGCTACGACCCGTCGATCCCGACGCTAGCCGCCGTAGCAGGACACGACTTTCGAGCCGAGATCACGCCGCCTGCGCAGGTCGTCGAGTACATGGAGGCGTTAGCCGCCTCGAGTGACCGCGCAGAGCTGATCTGGACGGGCGAGACGTGGGAAGGCCGTCCGACCGTCATGCTCGTGCTCGGCTCCGTCGAGCGCATGGCCCGCTTGGACGAGATCAAGGCGGACCTCAAGCGTATCGCTGACCCGCGGGGCCTTACTGACGACGAAGCCGCCCAGCTCATCGCCAGCCTTCCGGTCGTTTCGGCGATGGTGCACGGCGTGCACGGAAACGAAATCAGCTCCAGCGGGGCCGCGATGGCGGAGGCCTACCATCTCCTCGCAGCTCAAGGGGACCCGACAGTCGATCTCATCATGTCCGAGTCACTGGTCCTCATCGACCCGATGCAAAACCCGGACGGGCGAGCGCGCTTCGTCATGCAGAACACGATGGGCCGCGCACGGTGGGAAGACGACGAACCTGCCTCCGCTGAACACGACGAGCCGTGGCCGGGCGGCAGGGTCAACCACTACCTCTTCGACCTGAACCGCGACTGGTTCGCGCAGAGCCAGCCTGAGACGCGCGGTCGTGTGAAGGCTCTTCTGGATTTCATGCCCCACGTCGTGGTCGACCTACACGAAATGGGCGGCAACTCCACATACTACTTCCCGCCCAATGCCATTCCGGGGAACACGTGGACCACGGAAGAGCAACGCGCCCTCAATGACATCTTCGGCGCCGCGAACGCCTCCAAGTTCGACGAACGCGGCTTCGCGTACTTCAACCGCGACACCTACGACGCGTTTTATCCCGGCTACGGCGTCTCCTGGCCCATGGCCCAGGGTGCGATTGGCGCAACCTACGAGCAGGCGTCCGCACGCGGTCTCGTACTCATGCGGACAGACGGCGACCAACTGACGTACGGCGACGGAGTGCTCCATCACTTCACCGCCGCCATCCAGACTATGGCGACGGCGGCGCAACACCGTGAACGCATCCTTCAGAGCTTCGTAGACTTCCGCGCGAGTGCGGTGGCTCTCGGCACGTCGGGGAACCGAGAATACATCCTCACGTCGGAGCACGACCCGGGCATGGCAGGCAGGCTGGCGAACACCCTCGTGATGAACGGAATCGAGGTGGAGAAAGCCCTCGAACCTGTGAATGTGGGAGGCCGTACGCTTGCTGCTGAAGGCACCTACATCGTGCCGATGGACCAGCCAGCACATCGACTCATTCGCAACCTGCTCGATCCGCACACACCTATGGATCCCATGTTTGTTGAGCGCCAGCTGGAGCGACGAGCGAACCGACTGCGAGACCAGATCTACGATGTGACCGCGTGGAGCATGCCTTCGCTTTGGGACGTCGAGCTGATCGTGTCCGAGCGCGCCACTGGTGCGGCGACCGTGTCGCTGAACAACACCCGCCAGCTCTCCGACGTGGCCCAGCTCCCCGAGACGGTGGTCGGCTACCTGATGCCTTGGGGCACCAACGCCGCAGCGGCTGTGGCCGAACTGCTCCGAGAAGGAATCCGCGTTCGGTCTGCGGGTGGAGAGTTCACGCTCGACGGACGGGACTTCGGAGTGGGCACGGCGATCATCCGCAACTCGGACAACGGACCGGACTTGGGGCAACGACTCGCGCGGATCGCATTGAAGCACCACGCGCCGGTGGTCCCTGTAGATGATTCGTATGTGCGGGAAGGTATGTCGCTCGGGTCAGGACGTGTCTCCCATCTCGTCGAGCCCCGTGTGCTTCTCGTGTACGACCAACCGGGCCAGACCTATTCGGTCGGGTGGGCGCGGTATGTGCTCGAACAGCGCTACGGGCAAAAGACCACGGCCGTGCGGGCAACCAGCCTGGGCCGGGTCGTCCTCTCGGACTACGACGTCATGGTCTTCCCTAGCGGCAACTACGGCTCCGTAGTCAGCGACGGGATGCTCACTCGCCTACGTGGCTGGATGAGCGACGGCGGAACCATGATCACGATGGCCGGCTCAACGGAATGGGCATCGCGTGCCGGGCTACTCGCAACGACGTCGGAACGACGCGGGGGGCGGGCCACCGGAGACGCCATACCCGGAAAGGACACCGCCGACCAGCCGATCGATTACTTGGGCGCCATCGCGCCAGGAGACGAAGCGCCCGAGCAGACGCCCGGCGCCATCGTGCGCACACTCCTCGACACGGGTCACTGGCTCTCCTCCGGTACGGACGGCGAGATCGGTGTTCTCGTTGAGGGGTCTCGGATTTTCCGACCCATCACGCTCGACCGTGGCGTAAACGTCGGGAGGTACGCTGACGTAGACGACCTCGTCATGGGTGGGATCGTGTGGGAAGACGCGAAACCCCAGCTCGCCAACAAGGCATTCCTCATGTATCAGCCGATGGGACGTGGACAGTTGATCTCGTTCGCTGAGGACCCCAACTACCGGGCTTACGCGGAAGCCACCCAACTCCTCTTCATCAATGCGGTTTTACTGGGACCCGGGAACTGATCGCGACAAAGGAGCAGCAAACTCTGGGACGGGCTCTCACGCGTAATCATGACCATGTCTAGCGGTGTAGTCTTCATGGAAAACAAGATTTGGATTGCCCTAGCGGTCGCCATCCTGGCCTCTGCCACTCCTGCCCAAGCGCAGTACCAGTGGACGTCTGGCCGCCCGGATGGGAGTGCCCCCATTGGAGTCATGGGGGAGCAGACGAACTCCAAAGGGGAGTTCACGCTTTCGTACCGCTTTATGCAGATGTCCATGGCGGACAGCCGGCAAGGCACGAACACGGTCGCGACGGCCAGCGTGCTGAACAGCTTCCTGGTGTCGCCAACCTCCACGGACATCACCATGCACATGCCGGGGATCATGTTCGCCCTGAGCGACCGGGTCACACTGATGGGCATGGTGAATTACGTGGACAAGTCGATGCTCCATGTGACACGCTCGAACACGAACTTCACGGCAGAGTCCTCCGGCCTCGGCGATGCCTCGTTGAGCGCTCTGATCGGATTGAAGCAGAGTGGCTCCATTCGGGCGCACCTCAACGCGGGCATCTCCATCCCGACGGGCTCGATCGAGGAGACCGGAGTGAACCCGACGAGCAACGGCAACGCCGTTCAGATGCCCTACCCGATGCAACTCGGTTCCGGAACGGTCGACCTGATGCCCGGCCTCACCATCCTCGGGATGTCGGAGTCATGGTCCTGGGGTGTTCAGGGTCGCGCCACGCTGCGCATGGGCGAAACGGACCGAGAATACACGGCCGGAAACGTCACCGAGGGCACAGCTTGGTTGGCGCTCAAAGTGATGGACCGGCTCAGCGTGTCGGCCCGTGTCATGGCCCGGAACTGGGATGACTACGAGGGCCACGACACCGCATTCACGAATCCGATGATGAACCCAGCAATCCGCGAGGATCTACGCGGCGGCACCAGAGTCGATGTACCTCTGGGCTTCAACTACTTCTTCAATGGAGGGCAGTTGAAAGGACATCGGCTGGGCGCAGAATGGACGATTCCTGTCTATCACGACCTCCACGGCCCACAGCTCGGATCCAACTGGGGGCTCACGATAGGCTGGCAGAAGTCCTTCGAGCCAATCGGCTAGGCTTCGCCCAAGAGTCCAAAAGCCCGCCGGCTCCAGCGCTTCGCTGGGCCGACGGGCTTTCTGATATCAGTACTCCAGCGGACGACACCGTACGAGCGCACCGCTCAGCGGAAAATGAAGCCGTCGGCCAGTGGATCCCGAGGGTCGATCAACAATTCGTTTCGCCCCGTCACGAACGCCCGGCCTGTGATCTCTGGGATGATCGCGTTTCGGTCTCCGACGGGAGCTTCGCCAAGCACCCGTCCCTTGAATGTCGTCCCCAAGATGCTCTCCACCACGATCTCCTCCTTCTGGTGGAGTTCACCGCGCTCATAGTGGATGGCCATACGCCCGGCCAAACCGGTCCCCGTGGGACTGCGATCGATCTCCCCGTTAGCGAACACGCAGACGTTACGGCTGTGTGAGCCCTCGTCGTGGGCGGGTCCAACGAAGATCGTCCCATAGACAAAGGCCAATTCAGGATCGAGCGGGTGGGTTGGCGGATTCTTGACCTGAACGGCGTCCTTAATCGTTCGTCCAAGCTGAATGAGCTTATCGGCTTCGTCCGGCAGCAATTTCAGGCCGAACTGTTCCGCGTCCACGTAGGCGTAGAACGCCCCGCCGTAGGCGAGGTCGTACTTCACCGTCCCGCAGCCCGGCACCTCGATCTCTTGATCGAGTCCGCCCACGAAGGAGGGGACGTTGATGAACGAGACCTCTTCTACGAGGCCCTCCCGCACCTTCGCCCAAGCTTCCACAAGACCGGCCGGTGTGTCGATCCGGACCACTGATTCAGGCTCCCGAGCAGGCAAGACCCCGGTCTGGAGCAACGCCGTGGTGACGGCAATAATCCCGTGACCGCACATCGTGCTGTAACCCTCATTGTGCATAAAGAGCACCCCGATATCCCCCCGAGGGCTCGTGGAGGGCACCACCAAGCACCCATACATGTCCGCGTGCCCGCGGGGCTCCCACATCAATGCGCACCTCAAACCCTCATGCCATTCCTTGGCGAATCGCCTTTGATCCAGAATCGACTCCCCAGGTAATTCAGGGAATCCAGCGAGGATCACACGAAGTGGCTCTCCTGCCGTGTGTGCATCAACAGTGACCAACCTCCGCCAACCCTCCGGTGGGGCCCACTTGTTCAACCGCTCCGCCCATTCCTTCATTTGCTTATTCTCTTGATACCTGGGGGGTATTTCGGGAGATTCTCTCTTGGATCAGTGCTTACAACCGGTAACGAATATGTCGAAGCCAAAAAACGGAAGCGCTAGCGCCGATTCCGTAGAGACTCCTCCATCGTCGAGTCGCATTTCAATGGAAGATCGTCAGGTAGAGTCGCCCCCGACCGCGCCCGGCGCGATGGAATACGACTATACGAACTTCTACTTCGGAGCCGGAGACGACGCCTTCGCGTTGCTCCAGCCCTTCGATGACTGGTGGAAGGATGCAAGGCCCTCCGGATACTACCTCTATGAGCTTCCGATCCATTCGAGGCCGGGAACCCGTATCGACGTCGAAGACACCAAGACCGGTGAACTTCGCAAAGGACTGGTCAACTTCGCGTCGTACAACTATCTCGGACTGTCTTACCGCCCTGAGGTAATCCAAGCGATCAAAGACGCCGCCGACCATTACGGCGGTGGCTCCTCAGGATCGCCCATCTTGAGTGGAACTACGGAAATCCACCAGAAGCTCGCTCAGGAAGTGGCCGCGTTCAAAGGCAAAGAAGCGGCGATGATCTTCCCGAGCGGCTACAGTGCCAACGTGGGAACCATCGGCGGGCTCATGCGGTCCGGCGACCTGATCGTTGCGGACCAGTACGCACACGCCAGTGTCGTAGACGGCATGATTCTGTCCAAGGCGAAGTCGCGCTTCTTCCGCCACAACCGGGTCGACGACCTCGAGAGGAAGATTAAAGGCTTCAACGGCAAGAAGCTCGTCATCGTCGAGGGTGTGTACTCCATGGACGGCGACGTACCGCCGCTCGGGGATATCCTGGAAGTGTGCCGCCGACACGGCGCTCGTCTCATGATCGTCGAAGCCCATTCAGCGTTCGTGTACGGCGAGACGGGTAAGGGCGTGGTCGAGGATCAGGGCTTCGACGCTGAAGTGGACATCCACCTCGGGACCTTCTCGAAGAGCCTCGGTGGGCAAGGAGGCTACACGGCCGGGACCGCTCAGCTCATCAATTACCTGCGTGGCTTCTCGCGCTCGCGCTTCTTCTCGTGTGCTCTTTCTCCGGTCGTTGTGGCCGGTGTGCGGAAGGCGCTCGAATTGGCAACCAACGAACCAGAGCTGCGCACGAAGCTCTGGGAAAACGTCGCGTACATGCAGAAGCTGCTCGCAGACGCTCAGATCCCGATCGGCGACTCGACCTCTCAGGTCATCCCGATCATGGTCCGTGACGATGCGCGCATCTTCCAGATGGGTGAGGAGATCTTTCGCGAAGGTGTCTTCATCAACCCTGTGCAGTACCCCGCGGTCGGGAAGCACAAGTCGCGCTTCCGCATGTCGATCTCGGCTGCACATTCAAAGGAAGAACTTGAGGAAGGCGCCGCGGTGATCATCCGCGTCCTGCGGAGGCACGGCATATGTCCGTAGGGAGCTACCGCTTCGAGACTGGGGTCAGTGCGTTCTTCGAGATGGCCACGGCGGACGCCCGTGCCCTTTTGCCGGAGCACCTCGAGCCGATCGAGGTCCGGCATCAGAGGAGCATATTGTCCGTCACGGCTTTCCTTTTCGACGACAGCGTCGTGGGGCCCTACACGGAGTTGATGTTCTCAGTGGTCGTACCGCCCATGGTGGCCCAGTGGGGACAGCACGCCAAGGCTGGCTTCTTCCCGTTTTTAGCGGCGACGAGCTCCGCGGAGGCCCGGCGGATCAAGTCGGAGCGCTTTCACTTCCCCTATCACCCGGAAGACATCGACGCGCAGTTCATCGAGACCGACGACCGGGTGCGCATCCGCGTCTTCGGTGGCGGTGACCCCATCATCGACATGAGCGTGACACAAGGTCAGTGGGAGACCACGACGCACCTGCTTCAGGGCTTCATGATGAACGGCGTCGAGAAGCTCCGCACCACGCTTCAAATTAGCGGCGACTACACGGTGCATGAGAACGAGAGCGGTCAGATGACGCTCTTCCCTCACGCGATGACCGTTGACCACCTGCAGGGAGACGTCGGCGAGTATCCGTTCCGGGAACACTGGTTCAAGAACGGGACCGAGGTCTTCCACAGCTTGGAGGCCTTCTAAGGCCTGCCGCTTCTCAGGAAGCCACGAAAATAATGACCCTGTCAGCCCGAGCGGCTGGCGGGGTCGTTTCGTAAATTCGAGCAGCAATACCGAAAGGAGGCTCCGCGAGTCGCGGGATGCGGGATGCGGGATGCGGGATGTGAAGAGACATTCCACGCAGTTCGTATGTCGGGAGTTCCGGGACGGTCGTTCAGGGCCGCCCTTCTTCCAGTCCTTACTCCAATCAAGGAGAGTTTCGTGAGACTCGGCATTCGCCGAAGTATCCTCGCCCTAGCCATCGCCGCGGGCGCGGCAACACCCGTAGCCATCCAGGCACAAGCCACGGATGATTGGGCGGTAAGTAGTTGGGGCGGTATGCTGATGGCTGGGGCGCAAGAAATCCCCATGGTATTCCATGTGACGCGGGACGAAGACGGCTCGCTGACCGGCACCCTCGACGTACAGGGCGTCAGCATGCCGCTCACCACTGTCAACGCTGAAGGCTCCACGCTCACCATGACTTTCCCCGTTCCCGGGGGCGGCACATACGTGGGTCCGACGGACAACTCTGGTGACGCCCTGGAAGGCACATTTACTCAGGCCGGACAGTCGTTCCCAATGAAACTGGAACGCACTGAAGGGGGGGCCCCCGAGCCCCCTCTTCGTCCGCAGGAACCGAAAGGGCCGTTCCCGTACGGGGTTGAAGAAGTCACGTTCGCGAACGGCGAGGCAGGAATCACTCTCGCCGGAACGATCACCATGCCGGAGGGTGAGGGGCCGTTCCCTGGGGCGATTCTGGTGAGTGGATCAGGACCGCAGGATCGAGACGAGACCCTTCTCGGGCACAAGCCCTTCTGGGTCCTCGCGGATCACCTGGCCCGCCAAGGCGTGGCAGTCCTCCGCTATGACGACCGAGGCATCGCTGAATCCGAAGGCGACTTCGCCACCGCAACGTCCCGAGACTTCGCATCCGACGCGCTAGCCGCCGTTCAAGCGCTCGCCGCGCAGCCGAACGTCGCCCCAGCTGAAGTGGGTATCATCGGGCACTCAGAAGGCGGACTGGTAGGCCCCATGGCGGCTTCACAGTCCAACTCGGTCGGCTTCGTGGTCATGCTTGCCGGACCGGGCGTGACGGGCCTGGAGATCCTCACCGAACAGGGTCGCCTGATCAACGAGGCGGCCGGAGCGTCTTCGGAGGTCACGGCAATGAACACACGCATCCAGAACGCGCTCGCCGAGATCGTAAGAGACGAAGCAGACCCGGATGTTGCGGCCCCGCTTATGAAGGCAGCCATGCAGGCGGAGTTCGACGGACTGAGTGCGGAACTCAAGGCCGCAGCCGGCGAGGGGCTCTCCGAGAGCGTGATCGACCAAACCATCCAGCAACTCAACACGCCGTGGTTCCGCTTTTTCTTCGAGTACGACCCACGTCCTGCGCTGGAATCAATGACCGCACCAGTCCTCTCATTGATCGGTGGAAAAGACCTCCAGGTACCGTATCAGCAGAACATGCCGGAGATTGAGGCAGCCTTCAGCCGTTCGGGCCACCCAGATGCGACCGTTCGTATGCTTCCAGGATTGAACCACCTCTTCCAGGAATCAGAAACGGGCTCTCCATCCGAGTATCAGAACATCGAACAGACGTTCAGCCCTGAAGCCCTCGACATTGTCAGCAGCTGGATCCGAGAACGCTTCAGCGGAACGTCCATCAGCGACAGGTAACCCTTCCTTGTCAGCCCAACGCCCCCAGGATCTCGTACTCACTCTCTACGGTGAGTACCTCCTCAACAGGGAGCACCCTGTATGGGTCGGGAGCCTAATCTCGCTCCTTCAGCCTTTTGACCTTTCGGAGGGAGCCGTGCGCACCGTGCTGTCTCGGATGGCTCGAAAAGGATGGCTCGATGCACAGAGACTCGGCCGAAACTCCTTCTATGAGCTGACACCCCAAGGAAAGCACCTCTTGGAGGAAGGCCAGCAAAAGATCTTCCATCCTTCCTGGGACACGGACTGGGACGGCACGTGGTTTCTCTTGGCCTACTCCATTCCCGAGGACGTGCGCCAACTCCGCGACCGTCTTCGCGACAGGTTGGCATGGCTCGGCTTCGGATCGCTCGGAAACGGGTTATGGATCTCACCGCACGACGTGGCGGCAGAGGTTCTAGAAATCTCGGGCCTGCTCGGAATCGACCAGCACCTAGAGTGCTTCAAAGCACAGCGCCTGGGCAACAACGACATACGAGAACTGGTCACCAAGTGCTGGGATCTCCCGGCGATCAACGCCCGCTACATCGACTTCGCTGGGCGATGGGCTCCCGAGTTGAGCCGCTGCGTTGCCGGCGTCCCGAAAGGGGATGTTCCCGCCGAAGAGTGTTTTACCCTTCGCTTCGACCTGATCCATGAATTCAGGACCTTCCCTCTGGAAGATCCTTACCTACCCCGTTCCCTTCTCCCGGACGGCTGGCACGGTGATGAAGCCAACCAACTCTTCCAGACGCTCCACGACCTACTAGAGGGACCGGCGGACGCTTATGTGGACGAGATCTTCGGAGCGGCGCCGGTGGTACCTACGGCCCCTGGACGAGAGTAGGTGAGGGACCTTCCCGTCGTCGGGCGGCCTACCTAAGCTTCCGCGTCACCAGAACAAACAAAGGCTCCCATGACGTCCTTTCGCCCCGGCGGTATCGCCGCACTCCTCATTGTCGCGTCGGCTTGCTCCGCCCCTGACGCCGGCAGACCCGACCCTCGAGCCACCACCTATCTGGCGATTGCGGGCGCCGAGGACGCGAGACCCACCGAAGGCCGGAACCTCGAGACCCTTCTCCGTGCATCTCAGCTCGAGCACGTCTTCTTGAGGCAGACCGCAATCCGCGCCCTCGGACGACTGCAAAGTCCCGACCTACTCGATGAGATCGCGGGGCACCTCGGAGATCCTCGGGCCGAGATTCGAGCCGAAGCTGCCGACGCGGTGGCCCAGGCGGTACACGGCTCCGACGGTCAAGCTGCATACGACCTCCTCGTGGAACGCCTAGCCGTCGAGACAGCCATGGGAGTCAGGGGTGTCCTGGCTCGCTCGCTCGGAAGACTAAAACTGGACGACGAACACCGAGTACAAACCCTGTCCGCACTTGTCGATCTGACCCGAGTAGACAATCAGGACGCGCCGGTAAGTCAGATGGGCGGCGTCGCACTGGGCATCGAGTCCTTGATTCGTGCGGGGACTCCCCTCACGGAACGGGCCCGGGGCCGTCTCACGAACCTGCTGGGATACGACCTCCTGGATGGCCGCCAAGAGCCGGAGTCAGGACGGGTGCGCTCCATGGCAGTGGCCGCGCTGGGACGCGCTGGAGCGATGGGGGTTCGACAGGTCGAGCCGACGTTGCGGGACCCCTCAGTGCGCGTGCGAATTGCTGCCTCGGGGTACCTAGGTGCGGTGCCCGCAGCGGCTCAGCCCGAACTGATCCGCCGAGCGCTGGGCGATCCGAGCGTGGGCGTACGGATCAACGCCGTGCGACAACTCGTTCAATCCAAGCGTGACGCCACGGCGTGCAGTCGGCTCATCGCCGTCGCGACACAAGACATGGCACGCGGCACGCGAGTGCTTGCGATGGACGGCCTCGCGGAACCCTGCGGGAACACCGACGTGCAGAGTCAGGCGCTGTTGGGCGCGGCCTCCACACTGGGAGCGGAGACGACGGATGACTGGCAAGTGCCTGCACACGCACTGGTCTCGCTAGCTCACCTGTCCCCAGAGTTGGCCCGCCGGGTACTCCCAGCCTTTGTGAACCATGACAATCCATCCGTCCGCGGCTACGGAGCCCGTGCGGCAGACGTTCTCGGGGATGTCGAGTTAGTCAGCAACATGGCCACTGATCCTTCCGCCAACGTCCGCACGATCGCGCTACAGTTGCTCGGGCCCAGGGACCTCGTGTCAGACCAAATGTTGATCGCTCAGCTCTCGGACGACGATCCTCAGGTCCTTATGACGGCCTCGCGCATGCTCGCGGGTTCACGGCTCGGGATCGTCGCCGCCTCTGCCTCTCTCTCGGCGTTCGAACGCATCTCCAGAGCGCACAGGGAGACGTGGAGAGATTCGAGGTCGGCCCTCCTGGCACGTGTCGCCGAGTTGGGCGACCGCTCCTTGATCGAGCGACTCGAGCCCTTCCTTGAAGATTACGACGCCGTAATCGCAGGAGAGGTCGCTCGGACCCTACGGAGTTGGACGGGGCAGCCCTACACGCCGGACCCGCAACCGCTGACTCGCGCGGCGCTACCAACGTCAAGCGAGCTGCAGGATCTGGAAAACACGGTGGTCGTTCTGCACATGCGACGCGGTGGACAGATCCACATCCAGCCGCTGCCTTACCTCGCACTCACGAACGCGCATCGTTTCGTGCGGCTAGCCCGTGAGGGACGGTTCGACGGACTGACGTTCCACAGGTGGGCAGCCAGCTTCGTGATCCAGGGAGGAAGCCCCGGAGCCAACGAGTATTCAGGGGACGCCGCGTTTTCGCGAGACGAGGTCGGGTCGCTGCCGCATTGGCGTGGCACCGTCGGTCTTTCGACCCGAGGTCACGACACCGGTGACGGCCAGATTTTCGTGAACCTGACGGACAATGTTCGCCTCGACCACGACTATACGGTGTATGGCATCGTCGTCGACGGCATCGAAGTCGTGGACGAAGTGGTGGAGGGAGACGTCATTGCGCGAGCCGAAGTTCGTGTCCACAACTGATCTGTAGAGAGATCGATAGTTGCCGGACGAGCCAGCCAATCGTCTATTCCGGTCACCTGATGACCAAAGACCAAGACATAGGAAGCTGAATGCAGCTCTACACGAAGATCTTGATCGGGCTGTTCGCCGGCGCGGGTGCCGGCGCGATCGCAAACCTCGGTGACATCACCTGGCTCCAGAATTTGTTCAGCAATCTCGAACCCATCGGGACGGCGTTCATCAACCTCATTACGATGATCGTCATTCCGTTGGTCGTGGCAAGCCTTCTGGTGGGTACTGCATCATTGGGAGACCTCCGCAAACTGGGGCGCATCGGCGGAAAGACCGTCGCCTTCTACATGACCACGACCGCCGTTGCAGTGGTCATTGGTCTCGGACTGGCGAACATCATCAAGCCGGGTGCAGGTGTCTCGGAAACAACGCGAGACGAACTCGCTGCACGGTATGGCGGGGACGCCATGGCTCGGATGGACCTTGCGGATCAGGCCCCAGGCTGGGTCGAGACGCTCATGAGCATCATCCCCAGGAACCCGGTGCAGGCGGCCGCGGAAATGGACCTGCTCTCGCTGATCTTCTTCACGATGGCCTTCGGCGCAGCACTCACCGTCGTGGCGCCAGCGCGTCGAGATGCCGTGCTGAATTTCTTCCACGGCATCAACGACGCCTCGATGGCGCTGATCAACTGGATTATGGAGCTGGCTCCATACGCCGTCTTCGTTCTGATCGCGGCCGTAGTGTCCAACTTCGGGTTCGACCTGCTGCAGAGCCTTCTGGTGTACACCTTCGTGGTCGTACTCGGGCTCATGATGCATGCGTTCGGTACGTACGGGCTCATTCTCAGGTTCTTTGCGAAGCTCCGACCATCGCGTTTCTACAAGAAGATCGCCGCCGTACCTCTTCTCGCATTCTCGACCTCTTCGTCGAACGCGACACTCCCGCTCACCATCGAGACGTCTAAGGACGAGCTCGGTGTCTCGGATGAGGTCGCGAGTTTCGTCCTGCCGCTGGGCGCGACGATCAATATGGACGGTACGGCCCTCTATCAGGCGGTGGCCGTAATGTTCATCGCCCAGATCTACGGGATCGACCTCAGTTTGGCGGACCAACTCATCGTTGTGCTCACCGCTACCCTCGCTTCGGTTGGTGCGGCGGGCGTGCCGTCCGCAGGGATCATCACCCTGATCATCGTGCTCAACTCGGTCGGGATGGGGCAGCACGTTCAGGCGGGAATCGCGCTGATCCTGGGCGTTGACCGGATCCTCGACATGATCCGCACCTCGGTGAACGTGACGGGCGACCTCACGTGCTCCGCGTTTATCGCGCGCACAGAGGGCGAGTCGCTCAACGAGGATGTCGCTCTTCCAGCCTGACCCAGCCGCGCGACAGTAGCTTAACTCGGCTGCAGAGCGCGGCTTGTGAGCGAAAACGAGGCCCCGGCGGATCACTCCGCCGGGGCCTCGTTTTACTCCTCCCGGCGGGGTGGGCACAACCCACCTCGATAGTGGGCACGGTGGGGAGTGCCTGACTTGTCGGGTTACAAGGAGTCACCTCCATGGTCCTGATCGCCTTCGCGCTAGTGACCGGGTTACTACTAGCCAACCTCACGAGCCGGCCCACCGACTTGTTTTAGCACAGAGAACCCGTTCATCTGACAGACATGAAGATCGGACTCGTCGGCTTCGCCGGCTCGGGCAAAACGACCGTATTCAATGCGATGACGGGAATGGACGTACCCGTCGGCTTTGGCGGAGAAGTCCGCCTGGGAGCCGTGCGAGTGCCGGACGAACGCATCGACACGCTTTCGGAGATGTTCTCGCCGAAGAAGACGACGTACGCAGAGATGAGCTTCTGTGACGTGCCCGGAGAACACGGCTCAGACAAGAAGGGCCTGTCTCCACGTGGCCTCCAACAGATCCGCGATCAGGAGGCCCTGTGCCTCGTGCTGCGTGACTTCGACAACCCAGCCATTGAAGGTGAGCCGGATCCGCTTGGGGACCTCGATTCATTTCACACGGAGTGCGTTTTCGCGGACATTGACATCGTTGAGAAGAGACTCGAGCGGGCGAAGAAAGAACGTGGCGATGCGCAGGAGATCGCAGCGTTCGAGTTGATGTATTCGGTGCTCGAAGAAGAGCGTGCCATACGCACCATCTCCGAGGCTGATCTCGACCGGGACTACCTGAAGGGCTTCGGAATTCTCTCTGACCGGCCCCTACTTGTCGCTGTAAACCGGGCGGAGAACCGGGCTGCCGAGCCAATGCCCGCTGCCCTGGTCGCTCGAATCGACGAACTCCAGGCCGCGGGCCTGACGATGTCGGCCAGCATCGAATCCGACATCGCCGGCATGGAGGTCGCGGATCAAGCTGAGTTTCTATCCGACCTCGGACTGACCGAGTCGGCTCTTGCTCGCTTCATCCGCACCGCCTACGGACTGCTCGACCTGATCTCATACTTCACCGTGGGTACGGATGAGGTGCGGGCGTGGACGATCCGAAGTGGCTTCAATGCCCGAAAGGCCGCGGGACGGATCCACTCGGACCTAGAACGCGGCTTCATCCGGGCGGAGGTCACCCCTTACGCAGTCTTCATGGAGCACGGCTCCGAGGTCGCAGTTAAGGACGCGGGCAAGCTCCAGGTCGAGGGCAAAGACTACATCGTCGCGGACGGCGACATCATGAACATCCGCTTCAACGTCTGACCCGTCGCTCCGAAAACTGTAGCAGTGGGGACGGCGCGAACGTATCGTGTGAGCCTCTTGAACCCTCTTGCCCCGGAACATCGAATCATGCGTCATAGACATCTTGCAGCATTCGCCACAGCCGCCGGCGCGCTGTTTCTAATAGCCAGCCCCGCAATGAGTCAGTCCGAAGTGTCCCGCACCGTTGAAGACGGCGGCATCAACGTCGCCGGCTGGATGGGCAAGATCGACGCCCGTGAAGCCGAGTCTGGACAAGCTTTGGAAAACTCCCGCCTATCAGAGATGGACGGTGTATTACATGTGACGACCGGCCCCGCCGTCACGTACTGGAACGCATCGAATATGGGGAGCGGTGAGTACACCGTCTCAGCAACATTCCACGAGCCGCAGTACATGAGCCTGAACAGCCATCCGCACCCGTACGGCATCGTCATCGGCGGGAACAACCTGGGCACGGACCAGCAGAGCTATCTGTACTGCGCCGCCTACGGCAGCGGCACGTTCATCGTGCGGGGCTTCGGCCCGGAGGCATTCCAAGTGAATGGCCGCCGAGGGGAGGCGAACGACGCAGTGGATACGGCGGCTGGACAGAACGAGCCGGTCACGCAAGAAATCGCGGTTTCGGTAACCGCGACCACCGTCGACTGCTCGATCAACGGCGAAGTGGTTGGCAGCTATCCGAAGTCGGATATCGTGACGTCAGGCAGACTCTCGTCGACCGATGGTGTGTTCGGGATTCGCTTCGCCCACAACACGGAAGCCACCGTCACGGGACTCAAGGTCACACGGGACTAAGACCCGTTACGAAATCGGTCGGCCCTGCATTAGGGCCTCCACCGCGTCGGGATGGCGCGGTGCGCCTGCGGACAAGATGACCGGATCACCTTGGGTGATCAGAATGTCATCTTCGATGCGGACGCCGATATTCCACCACTTGGGGTCGATGTCCTCGGCGGCTGGGATGTAAATTCCCGGCTCGACGGTGATTACCTCACCCGCAGAAAGGATTCCGTAGCTGCCGACGTCGTGGACATCGAGCCCCAGGTAGTGGCTCGTGCCGTGCATGAAGAAGCGGCGCAGCCCGCGGGTGTCTTGGGCGCTCTCGATGAGGCCGAGTTCAGCGAGCCCCACAGCTAGAACCTGTGCCGCAGCTTGGTTGGTCGCCCCGAAACTGGCGCCATCCCTGGACGCGGCGATCCCAGCTTCCTGGGCATCGTACACCAGCTGATAGATCGCTCGTTGCTCCGGCGAGTAGGTGCCGTCGATGGGAATCGTGCGCGTCACATCTGCGGAGTAGCCGTGGTACTCAGCGCCGATGTCGACCACGATGATGTCACCTGGTTCGGTGATGCGACGACTCGTCATGTAGTGCAGAATCGTCGAATTCTCACCGCTTCCGACAATGCTGTTGAAGCCGGGCTGCTCCGAGCCGTTCTTCTTGAATGTGTATTCGATCAACGCCTCAATCTCGTACTCCGCCCAGCCCGCCTTCGCTTGCTGCATCGCTTCGCGGTGCGCTTCCACCGTGATGTCGATCGCCCGCTGAAGCAGCACCATCTCTTCTTCGGTCTTGTCCGCACGGAGCTCGTCGAGGATCCCTCGCAGTGTCGCATCATCTCGCTTGCCACCCTGACTGACATCCTGCCGGTCGACGTTCTCCACAAAGACGGTCAGGAGCGTGCGAAGATCCGACTCGGCCGGGACCCCGTCAGGCAAGGGCGTGTGATGTACGGTGTGCTGCCCGCTCTGAAGAAGCGGGGTGAGGATATCGGCAAACCGATCCGCCCCAACCGCCGCCTCGAATCCGAGCTCGGACATGGCACGTTCGGTACCGAATCGTCGGCCGTCCCACACTTCGCGACTCGGGTCGCGGGGCGGAACCACGAGAACCTCACGGACCGTGGCACCATCGATCTCGATGCCACCCGGCGCGAGGATTAGCGCCGAACCGGGCTCCTCGCTCCCCGTGAGATAGAGGAAATCACTCGACTGCCTATACTCGAACGTCTGGTCACCGGTGCGATTGCGGAGGGGGGCCCCGAAGAGGACCGCGAGCGAGCCCTCTGGAAGGCGGGCCATGACCTCTGCTCTTCTGCCTGCGTGAAACTCGGCGCTCAGGTAGTCCGTGTCGTAACGCACGGGGGCCTCGATCACCTGCCCCGAAAGCGGCTGAGTGAGCGCGACAAAAAGTATGAGAAACCACGTCGCAGTAGCACGTCGCATGATGGTCTGGCTTTCTTCGAATGTGTGAGATGACTCTGCTACCGATCCCCTGCCCTTTCGATCCACGCGGTATCTACCCCACATTGGACTCCGCACATCGGTTGCCGGCTTGGCTACCGGGTGCAGCAGATCCGAACCCAGGAGGACAGATGGATCGCCGAGGCTTTGTGACCACCGGCATGGCAGCCGGACTCGTAGGTGCCACCAGCGCGGGCGGTGCGATTGCAGCTCTGCTCGAGAACACGCCCGGATGGGGCCCCGGCAAGACCCTGGCTGACGGCTCGGTGAAGCTTAGCTCGAACGAGAACCCACTGGGTCTGTCGCCTGCGGCACGTCAGGCAGTGATCGACGCGATCCCTGATGCCAATCGTTATCCCGGTGACTTCCGCGCTCCACTCATGAGCGCTTTGTCTGATTTCGTTGGGGTCAAGCAGGAGAATTTGGTGCTGGGCGCGGGCTCCACGGAGATCCTCCAGATGGCGGTCCAAGCCTACCAAGGACCGAACACTCCCCTGGTCACGGCGGAACCGACGTTTGAGGACGTCCCCCGCTACATGCGCCCGCTCGCCTACAACTTGGTTACGGTTCCGCTGACCGGGCGCGGCCTGGCTCACGATATTGGGCGCATGCGCCAAGCCGCAGAGGGTTCGCGAAGACCGGCTGTCGTCTACTTCTGCAATCCGAACAACCCGACTGCGACCATCACGAACTCGAGGGAGATCGACAACTGGATCGCCGACGCCCCTGAGACCACGATGTTCTTGATGGATGAAGCGTACTTCGAGTATGCGGACGATCCGTCGTACTGGTCGGCGCTCAAGTGGATCGAGACCAAACCGAACGTGATCGTGGTTCGCACCTTCTCTAAGATCTTTGGCATGGCGGGTATGCGTCTGGGTTACGGCATCGCCCACCCGGACACAGCCGCACGCATGCGCGAGTTTGTCATGCAGAACAACCCGAACGTGCTCGCTGCGGCAGCAGGCACGGCGTCCCTCGCGGACGAAGGGCTCATGGCCCGAAGCGTCGAGGTCAACAATGCCTCGAAGAAGATCGTCATGGACACCTGCGACGAACTCGGACTCGAGTATCTCCCCACGCAAGCCAACTTCATGATGCACCGCATCAACGGAGATCTCGGCACCTACATCAATCGCATGGCTGAGGTCGGCGTGCGTGTGGGTCGGCAGTTCCCTCCGATGGTCGAGTGGAACCGCGTTTCGTTTGGGCTACCGGAAGAGCAAGGCAGATGGGCCGAAGCCCTTCGTGATTTCCGACGGAAGGGCTGGGTGTAAGCGGACTAACCTGGCAGCACCTGGTTGGTCGGCTTTCTTGCGGAGGGGTGAACACCCAGACGTCGCCCCTTGAATCACTCCGATATCCCGAGGCGAAGCATGTACCGCTCTCCGTTGGTGGGACTGGCTGTCCGCACCCTCCTTTTCCTGGCCGTCCTCTCCCCTGGCGCACCTCTCGAAGCGCAGTCGGACGGCGAGAAACGCACGCTGGAAATCTCGGACTATCATCTCTGGCGCACGATCTCGGGCGCGGAGATCTCCGACGACGGCCAGTGGGTTTCGTGGACCTACACGCGGGTCCGCGGAGACGACACACTCTTCGTCAAAGGACTCGATTCCGGTCGAGACCACACAGTGCCCCGCGCTTCCGGGGCTGAATTCTCATCGGATGGCAACTGGATCGCATACGACCTCAGCAAACCATTCGCAGAAATCGAGAAACTCGAGCGAGACGACGAGGACGTCACGCACCAGGCTGGCCTGCTCAACCTCACCACGGGGGAGATGCGGAGCTGGGACGACGCATCGGACTTCGGTTTCTCGGAAACGTCGAGCCACTTCTTCGTGAAGAAGCGGCAGTCGGACGACGACGCCGAGCATGATGGGACCGACCTCATTCTGCGCAATCTCCGCGAGGGCTTCGACGAACTCATCGGGAGCGTGGACCAGGCGGATTTCAACGACCTGGGCGATTACCTCGCGTTTACGGTCGATGCCGCGAACAAGGACGGGAACGGCGTCTACATGATCGACCTCGCCACAGGTGCCCGACGTGCCCTCGATAACGCGAAGGAACGGTATGCGCGAATGGTGTGGTCGGAAGAAGGAAACGCCCTAGCCGTCTTGCGGGGTGTAACCCCAGAGGGGAAGGTCGAACGGGAGAACACCCTACTCGCGTTCTCTGATGTCTCGACCGTGCCGGTCACACCGATCGTCTTCACATCCGGAAGCGGGCTGGCGGACGACTGGGTCCTGAGCGAAGACGGGAACCTGGCCTGGAATACAAACGCCACGACGCTCTTCGTGGGCACCAAAATGCAGGACGACGAACTAGAAGAATGGGCGGACGACGACTTCCCATTGGCAGACGTCAACATCTGGCACTGGCAAGACGATCGCATTCAAGCCGAGCAGCAGCAGTCAGCTTCGCGCGACCGGAGCCGGACCTACGTTGCGGCAGCGCACCTACGAGGCGGTGACATCGTGCCGTTGGCTGACGAGACCATGCGGACCATCGAAGTCACACGGGACGGACGCTGGGGCATGGGACGTGACGACAGCGACTACGTGTCCGACTGGAAGCCTCAGGTCGCGGACTTCTACCGAATCGACACCCAGACAGGTGAACGTACGGTGGCTCTTGAGGGTCAACTGCGGGCGCTGGGGCTGAGTCCTGACAGCCAACACTACCTGTACTGGAAGGACGGGCACGTCTGGGACTATCGCATCGCCGACGACGAGCATGTGAACCTTACTGAATCTGCGCCGGTCGACTTCACGAACGCCGAGTACGACTACTTCGGTGAGAAGCCCCCTTATGGGATGGCGGGATGGACTGAGGACGGCGAGGGGGTCGTGCTCTATCACAAGTACGATGTCTGGCTGCAGCCGCTCGACGGGAGCGCCGCGACGGACCTGACCGGCGGTTACGGCAACGCCGAGGAAATTCAGCTGCGCTACGTAGCGACCGATCCAGATGCACGAACCATCGACCTCGATGAGCCCGTTCTCTTGGACGGGTATGGGGAATGGACGAAGTCGGAGGGCTACTTCGAGCTGGACGACGGCAATCTCGAGGCGCTCGCATGGGAGGCCCAACGGTTGAGCGTCCCGCAGAAGGCCGACGACGCCGACCGGTACATCTTCACCGCGCAGACCTTCGAGGACTTTCCGGATCTGTGGGTCAGTGACGGCGACTTCACCGACCGCACGAGGGTCACGACCGCGAACCCGCAGCAGGACGAATACCTGTGGGGCTCGCGCATCCTCTTCGACTACACGAACGACGATGGTGTCCCGCTCCAGGGCACACTCGCGATTCCCGAAGGCTACGAGGAAGGTCAGAAGCTGCCGATGATCGTGCGCTTCTATGAGCAGTACTCTCAAGACCTGCACCTTTACCCGACCCCGACCTACCGACACTCACCGAACTTCGCGGGATACGTGAGCAGCGGGTTCTTGGTCATGCAGCCTGACGTGCACTTCCGAATCGGGTCCTCTCACTCGGACATGTTGGAGTCGGTGGAAGCTGCTGTGCAGAAGGTCATCGAGATGGGCTACGCCGACCCGGAGTCCGTAGGCCTCAGTGGGCATTCCTACAGCGGTGGCGGCGGGGCGTACATCGCGACCCGATCGGACATGTTCTCTGCCGTGGCACACGGCGCCGCACCCATCAACCTGATCAGTGAGTTCAACCAGCTCTTCGTCGGGAGTGGGCAGAACAACCATTCCTACGACATCTACGGGCAGGGTCGCTACGCGACGAACCCCTACGAGGACTTCGATACCTATTGGGACGAGTCGCCAATTTCTGGTGTCGAGACCATGAACACACCGGTCCTCTACTTGCACGGCGAAGAAGACCCCACGGTGAACTGGGAGCAAGGCCTCGAGTGGTACAACGCGCTGCGCTTCCTGGAAAAGCCCATCATCTGGCTTTCCTATCCGGATGAGGGACATGGCCTTCGGAAGCTCCAGAACCGAATCGATTTTCAATACCGACTCCGCCAGTTCTACAACCACCACCTGAAGGGTGAGCCCGCCCCGGGATGGATGACGGACGGTGTGCCCTTCTTGGATAAAGACCAGCATCTGCGTGACTTCGCGCCGCGGATTTTCGCGAAGCCGAGAGTGATCAGCTGATCGAGAGCGGGGCCGCCGAGCGGCGGCTCCGCCCGAGGACTCCGGTCTCTTCATCTACGGCGTGAATCACAAAGAATTCGACACTGGGAAGCACTCCATGATCTCGGCGGCGCGTGCACTACGACGGCACTCGCTCATATGCTCAAGCCGATCCTCGACAACCTCACGGTGTCGAATCTGCTGACTGCCTCCATGTCCACGGTGCACGCCGTAACGAACAGCCAGAGTGTTCTGGATACGGTGCGGGGGGCGAACGCGAAGGACCTCCCTGAAAGCCGGAGCATTCTCAACAACGTCATTCTGACGTCGACGAATGCTGCAGCGGCGCTGGCCCAGGTGCTCCCCGAGGTTGCCGACATCGGCTTCATCGCCGACTCGGTGCGGATTGCAGAAGTCGCCGCCAACGACCCCGAGTACCTACTCCGCTACTCGGACGAACAGAACGTCTCTGCGGACGTGAAGGGCATGAAGGCCGGAGTCGTCATCGAGGGCACGGAGACCTATACCCGCACGAGCTTCGTCAACGTCGACCTCACGCGCGTCACCGGTCTCGGCACTGATGTGATCGAGGCTCTTGAGGAGCCAGTGATCTAGGTGCCGATGACCCACGTGAAGATCTGTGGCTGGTACGACAACGAGTACGGCAGCTACACGAACCTACTCGCGGATCTGACGGTACATGTCCGGAACGAGATGGGCTGAGCGGGGGAAGCTTGATCTCTAGGCGATCGCTTACCCACTCCGGAGCTACCTCCGCGCTCGAGACGACCAGTGGATCGCCTTGATCTTCCACATCCCGTCGACGTTGGCCAACACCATCAGCTCAGCGCCCTGCGAGTTGATCTCACGTTCGCCCATCTTGCCTTCTGTGATGCTGGTCGACCACGCCCACGCCACATCGCCCATCATCGTGACATTGATGTCGCCGCGCTCGCGCGGAACTGCCGCCGCGAAACGCATGTCGCCGGAGAGGTGACCACTCCGATAGTGCTCTTTATTCTCGACACCGCCGCTCTCGAGAATCGTGACGTCTTCGGCGAGCATGGATAGCGCGGTCGTAGAGTCCCTGGAAGCGAGTGACGAGTGATACGCGTCGATGGCCGCAATGACCCCCGCCTCACCGGATTGAGCGAACGCGCCTGCCGGGAGAACGAGCATTGCGACGACTGCGAAGAGTCGGACGAGGATGGACTTCATTGGAATCTCCTGAGAAGTGGACAGCCGACGAGGGGCGCGTACGCGTCCATCTCGTCGGATTTCTTCGTGTGATTTCGGAACGCCATCATGCGACCTGTCGAGACCATCGTAGGAATCGTGAGTTGAAGCGCGGACAGCAGGATGGTGTCGGTCCACGGGTTCCCCGTGAACCCGAAGGTGTGGTACAGCAAGAACGATCCAAACGCTCGCCAGCTTAATGTGAGATGGCCGACGTTACGACCTGCAAGGTGAAGCCGAGATGAAACCTTTATGAAGAAGCCTTCATGCGGGTTTCAGAGAGCCTTCATCTATGGCATACGATTCTCTTCAGAACAAGAATTCTTTACTGCCCGGAGAAATCCTTTGCCGCAACGTCCCGCCGATGTCTGGCGCCAGCTGAAGTCGGTCGCGTATGCGACCCATCCCAGCACCTCTAGAGCTGCCCCGCGATGACCGACTCAACGCCGTATCTCGGTCGCCGCGACTTCGTGCGCGTGACCGTTGGCATCACCGCGACGGCCGCTCTCGGCGCCTCCCCACGTTCGCTTTTTGCGGCGGTGGCGCCCCGAAGCGCAACGGCCCCGCGCGCCGTGGAATACGACCTGGTCATTGACCGAGGTGGTGTGCGCATTGGGGACCGTTCCGGGTCCGCGCCCATGATCAACGAGACGATTCCGGGCCCGCTGCTCCGTCTGCGCGAGGGCCAAGAAGCCATCCTGCGGGTGACGAACAACCTCGACGAAGACACGTCGATCCACTGGCATGGGCTCCTCGTGCCAGCCGACATGGATGGCGTGCCGGGCTTCAGCTACGACGGCATCAAACCGGGCGAGACGTTCACGTATCGATTCAATGTTCGACAGGCGGGCACCTACTGGTACCACAGCCACTCCGGTGGCCAAGAGCAGCAGGGGATGTACGCACCGCTCGTGATTGATCCTGCGGGCGAGGACCCCGTTCGCTACGACCGCGAGCACACCATCGTCCTCTCCGACTGGACGGACGAGGACCCCATGGACGTCCTGCGCAATCTCAAGGGCAACAGCGCATACTACAACTACGGAAAGCGCACAGTCCCGGGCTTCGTGACCGGCCTGTTCGACGACCCCGGCGCGACCCTTCGCGACCGGACGAGTTGGGGCCGCATGCGCATGGACCCGACAGACATCGCCGACGTTACGGGCGCCACGTATAGCTACCTGCTCAACGGGAAGGTGTCAGCTGACAACTGGACGGGGCTATTCCAGGAGGGTGAACGTGTCCGCCTCCGCTTCATCAACGCAGCCGCGATGTCGTTCTTCGACGTGAAGATCCCCGGCCTCAAGATGACCGTCGTCCAGGCGGACGGTCAGGACGTCGAGCCCGTGCGCGTGGATGAGTTCCGCATTGCAGTTGCCGAGACGTACGACGTGATCGTCCGGCCTGAAACAGGAAGTGCGTACACGATCTTCGCTCAATCGATGGATCGTTCAGGCTTTGCGCGCGGCACCTTGGCCGAGGCTGAAGGTGGCGAAGCTGACGTGCCCGCCTTGGACGAGCGCCCGCTGCGCACCATGGCGATGATGCCCGGCATGGACATGTCGGAGATGGACATGGGGATCGACATGCCCGGCATGGACATGAGCGGCGACATGTCCGAGATGGATCACGCCGCCATGGGTCACGCCGTGGAAGGTGACGTCAAAAGACTGGCTTACTCGGACCTGGCCGCGCTCGAACCGAACCGAGATCTACGTGAGCCCACGCGAGACATCGCGCTCAGGCTCACGGGCGACATGGAGCGCTATTTCTGGACGCTCAACGACAAGAAGCTGTCTCAGTCGGACCCCATCCGCTTGACGGTGGGGGAGCGCGTCCGGCTCATCATGACGAACGAGACCATGATGGAGCACCCCATGCATCTGCATGGTGTGTTCATGGAGCTGCAGAACGGTGGCCCGGCCGCTTTCGCACCTCGCAAGCACACCATCAGCGTGCCGCCGAACGAAACCGTTGAAGCACACCTGACCTTCGACGAACCGGGCGCCTGGGCATTTCACTGCCACCTGCTCTATCACATGATGACCGGGATGTTCGTCCGGGTCGAAGTCGCTGCCCAGAACGCGGAGGACCCGTCATGAGGCATTGCTGCGTGGCGCCCGCACTTCTATCTGCCCTCGTGGTCGCGTCGATCGTGACCACACCCGAGGAAGTATCCGCGCAGGAAATGGACAATGCGACCTTCCACTACTCGATGCTGAACGTCGATGCCGCATCGTCTGCGGGGCCTACCGTGGGTCGGTGGGACGGGTCTGGCTGGATCGGTACGGACTTCGATCGGCTCTGGTGGAGCACATCAGGCGAGGGCGCGGAGAGCGAACTCGACGAATTCGAGACAATGCTCCTCTATGGCCACTATGCCCGCCGTTTTTGGGACGTCGTCGTAGGATACCGTCACGATTTGAAGCCCACATCCCAGGGTTACCTGACGGTCGGACTCATGGGCCTTGCTCCGTACTGGTTCGAGGTCGGACTCTTCGGCTTCGTGAGCGACCATGGCAAGCCGAGCCTCCGGCTGGACGCGGAAAACGATCTTTATCTGACACAGCGCCTCGTGCTCACCCTCGAAGGTGAGGTCGACTGGTTGCTCACAGCGGACGACGAGCTCGACCTGGGCGCGGGCATGGCGTCATTGGAACTGGGTCTCCGCACTCGCTACGAGATCCGCCGTAAGTTCGCGCCCTACGTGGACCTCACGTGGGTCAGGGAGAAGGACGTAAGAACACACGTGCACGGAGGCCTGGAGTTTGAAGGCCTTCGAGTCGGCGCAGGATTACGATTGATCCATTAACCCGCCGGGTCACCGGCATACCAGCCTGAGGAATCGACACATGAGGAAGACATTAAAAGGCCTGCTGACGACAGCACTCCTGGTAGGCGGGCTCGCTGCCGCCACGGGTCCCGTTTCAGAGAGCGAGATTCACTTCGCGCTCAGCAAGTCGGCGCCGGTTGCCGACACGAGCGTAGAGACCGTCACCGAGATCCGCCTGTGGTTCACCGAAGCACCCTCGGAAGGCACGACGTCCATCAGGCTGCTCGATGCTGACGAGGAGCCTATCCATACCATGGACATCCAGCAGGACTCGGAAGACGAGCGGGTGTTCTCCGTCGCAACGCACGGTGCACTTCCGGCTGGGAGCTACTCCGTCGCATGGAGAGGCATGGGCGCTGACGGACACGTGGTGCGTGAGACCTTCGCGTTCACGGTGATCGGCCAGTAACCGTGGCTGGTGCCTTCAGCGCGCTCACGGGGTGGGTCCTGTTCGCAGGGCTCGCCCTGACGACCGGGGCCACCCTGGCACGCTGGATCATTTTGCCCAGAGTCCACTTCGGAGAGGGTCCCTCCCCGGAGTGGCTCACGCAGCAAACAGGACGATTGGCGTCGACCGCTGGGCTTCTGCTGCCGGTGGCGATGAGCTTCTACTTCGTCCGGCAGCTTCACGAGTTCAGAGACCCCTTCGCGCCCTGGACCGCGGACGCCCGGCTGCTGTTGGGTGCAACCGCTTGGGGACGCGCTTGGCTATGGGCGACCGCCGGTTCGATCCTCTCCGCCATCGCACTTTTCGCCGCGAAGGCGGGGAAACACGCAGGGTGGTGGGCGGCGACCCCGATCCTGTTAGCTCTAGGCGCATTCCCAGGCCTCACGGGGCACGCGGCGGGGGAGGAGAATCTGCGGGCGCTCGCTCTTCTCGCGGACGCGATGCACGTCTGGGCAGCCGGCGGCTGGATCGGCGGATTGGCGGTTGTCTTCTACCTGGATCGGAGGTGGCGGAGTGAGTCGCCGGACCGGACGTCCCTCCTGCCAGCCCTAGTGCCGGCCTTTTCGGCGGTGGCCATGGCTAGCGTAGCCACACTCGCGTTGACAGGAACGTTCGCGGCATGGCTCCACCTGCCGTCGATGGGCTCGCTTTTCTCGACCAACTACGGACGCACGCTCCTGCTGAAGCTAGGGCTGGTCGGCATCGTTCTCGCGTTGGGTGGGCTGAACTACAAGGTGCTCACGCCTCGACTGGGGACCCGTCAGGGCAACGAACAGATGCGCAAAGCGGCGGCCTTCGAGCTGCTCGTCGCTCAGGCCGTGCTCCTCGTGACCGCGCTCTTGGTGCGCATGTCACCGATGGCTCATTGAGGATCGGGGCGCTCAGCGAGCGATCGTGATCGCCAGACGACGAGGATTTCATGGGGCGTGACGGCCCTGCTCGTGGGAGACCCTCGGTATATCGGTATAAATGAGGGGGCTGTATCCGGTCAGCTCCGGTGTGAGCCGGCCTCCGTCACACTCTCACCCCCGCTCAATCTCCATGTCGTGAAGCTGAGCGCCATCGTCGCGGCCATCACGATCCGTGTCTTCATGAGTCGTCTCCTCGCCGCTCAGGCGGCGTGGAAGGGAGGGAAAGAACAAAACGAGCACCGCCTTGGGGGCGATTCTCAGCGGACGCACTGCCATCGTGCGCTTCGGCTACCGCCTTCACGATCGCGAGGCCAAGACCGGTACCACCGCCCTCGGGACCATGCGTGCGCGCAGAATCCGCGCGGTAGAAGCGTTCGAAGAAGGTGCTGGGGTCCGCCGAGCCGAGACCAGGTCCGCTGTCTTCGACCGAGAGCACCAGAGACGCGCCAGACTCTCTCATCTCGACAGCGACGCTCCCGCCCGCCGGCGTGAACTTCAGCGCGTTGTCGACGAGGTTCCACGCCGCCTGACCAAGGAGCCCTGAGTCGATCATCCCCGTCAGTCCAGGCTGGGCGGTGAAGATGAGATCGATCTCTTTTTCGTCAACCTTGGCCCGCAGGCGCTCGACGACGCCCGAGACTACTTCCGTAGCATCCGCGATCTCAAGCCGAGGTTGCATCGCACCGGCGTCTGACCGAGCGAGCGTGAGGAGGTCCTCGGTAATGGTGGAGAGCCGGAGGACCTCTTCGAGCGTGCTTTCCAACACGCGCACGTATTCCTCGGAGTCACGATCGCGCCGCAACGCGAGCTCGAGTTCCCCGCGCATGGCGGTGAGTGGCGACCTCAACTCGTGGCTCGCATCCGCAGCGAACCGCCTTTGCGTCTCGAAGGCCCCTTGGATCCTGGCGAGCATCGTATTCAGCACCTCGACGAGACGGCGGTATTCGACTGTGTCTGCGTACGCCTGGATGCCCCGACCAAGTGAGCGGGCCTCGATTTCTTCGGCCTGGTCTATGACTTCGTGGATGGGCCGGACCGCGCTACTCGCCAGCCACCACGACCCTGCGAACGTCGTCGCCCCCAAAAGCACCGTGAGGGCCGCGAGGAACGCCCCCGCGCGCGCCAACATACCGTCGCGGCCGGACAACGGTGCGGCTATCTGGAGCACATGGGCTTCGTGCTGGGCTCCGAGTCTTTCGAGGGGGTAGAAGAGCGTACGTACGGGTGAGCCTTCGAAGTCCTGCGCGGCCCACACCAATTCACCTGCGGATGCCGCCGCCAGCGCTGCCACATCCAACGGCAGGTCTGAGTTCATAAACTGGCTTCGCAGCAAACTGCGTCCGTCCTCGCCCCAAACCTGGGCGTACCGAATGAGATCCCTGACCGACGCCGCTTCGTCCGCGGTCAGGTCCCATTCATGGAAATGCATCGCACCGTCGGGGCCATCCGCGAGGGAGGCGGCTTGGATGGACGCGACGTTCAGGATCGAAGACTTGAGTTCTTGATCCAGGAGCGCACGCAGAGTGATCAGCGAGACGGCGGATAACGCGACGAGCCCGACGACCGCCGCCACCGAGGCGCGTAGCGCAAGCTGAAAGCGGAAGGAACGTGTCATGCAGGCTCGTCGCGGTGAAACACATAGCCCACACCTCGAACCGTATGTATGAGGGGCCCGTCGCCCGCCTCTTTCAGCTTGCCCCGCAGATGACCGACATGCACATCCACCACGTTACTCATGGGGTCGAAATTGAGGTCCCAGACCTTCTCCAAGAGTTCGGTGCGACGGACCACACGTTCTGGGCTGAGCATGAAGAACTCGAGAAGCTGGAACTCTTTGGGGGTAAGATCGAGCTTCACCCCCCTGCATTCCGCACGATGGGTCACCCGATCGAGCTCGACGTCATCGTAGATGAGACGATCCGGGCGTGAGGCCCCGCCGCGGCGAAGTAGAGCCCTGACCCGAGCCAGGAGTTCATCAAACCCGAACGGCTTCGTGAGGTAGTCGTCGGCGCCCGCGTCGAGGCCCAGAACCACGTCCTCCTTGGCGTCACGCGCGGTCAGCATCAAGACGGGCACGGTAGACTGAGCGGCCCTCAGCTCGCGTACGATTTCAAAGCCGCTCTTCCCAGGCAGCATCACATCGAGCAAGAGGAGGTCGTACTCGTGCACACGGGCCTTAAGCAATCCGTCGTCCCCGTCGTTCGACGTGTCAACGGAATAGCCCTCTTCGCGCAGCCCCTGCTCGAGGAAGCTCGCCACCTTCTTGTCGTCTTCGACTACGAGGATTCTCACCGAATTTCGTATCCACGGATAATGTGTAGGTGCTGGGTCCGGGCACGACGCGCCTAATCAATACGCGATCTCGTGGGTGAACGCACCGTGAAGCTAAGATGAAGGGGGCTTCATGATGCAACCGACAAGCACCGACGAGGCTGGCGGGAGCCCACACATGCGGGCACCTTCCGCAACGCGTCCACTTAGACAGGTCTTTTGCCGTGCGCACCGTCCTCACCCTCGTCGCAGTCGCCGTTTTCGCGGCCCCCCTCGCCGCTCAGATCCCAACGCCCGAGTCCGTGTTGGGCTTCATACCTGGCGCTGACTTCCATCTCGCCACGTACGAGCAGTCGGTGGACTACTTCCAGCGATTGGACGCGGCTTCAGATCGGATCATGATGCTGCCGACAGGCCGCACGTCGGAAGGCAGAGAGTGGTGGATCGCTCTGATCTCGTCGCCGGAAAATCTGGCCCAGGTCGAGCACTACAGAGACATCGCGGATGCGCTCGCGCACCCGGCCGACCTGACCGACGCGATGGCAAGAGAACTGGCGTTGGAAGGCAAGGCGATCGTTGATGTGAATGGTGGCCTGCACGCGACCGAGGTCGCCGGTGCCCAGCACACGATCCAGTTGGCATACGAGTTGGTGTCCAGTGATGAGGCCCGCATAAGTGAGATCCGCGAGAACGTCATCACCGTCCTGTGGCCGTCGCTGAACCCAGACGGGCAAACGATGGTCTCCGACTGGTATATGTCGAACGTCGGCACCCAGTACGAGGTGTCCGGGCTTCCCAAGCTCTATCAGAAGTACATCGGGCACGACAACAATCGCGACGCCTACATGTTGAACATGATCGAGTCGCGGGTGCTGGCTCGGACATGGCAGGAATGGGACCCGCAGATCATCTACGTGCATCACCAAAGCTCCCCCTTCCCCACCCGGATCTGGCTGCCTCCGTTCGCAGAGCCCATCGCGACATTCTCGCCACCCATCATGGCGCGAACGGTGAACACGATTGGGATGACGATCGCTTCGATGCTCGAGTCACGCGGCATGCCTGGATCGGTCCATATGGGCACTGGCTTCGACGCATGGTATCCCGGCTACGTCGACTACATGCCGATGATGCAGAACCAGGCAGCATTTTGGACCGAGACGGCGCTGTGGCGTTACGCCACACCGCACTTCTACACACTGAACGACTTTCCGGCGGATCGTCGCGACCTACGCGCCGAGTCTCTGTATCCGTCCCCGTGGGAGGGCGGCTGGTGGCGTTTGGGCGACGCGGTCGACTACATGCGCGTCGCATCCATCGCGGTGCTCGACTACGCGGCGAAGTACCGAGAGGACATCCTCTACAACCGGTACCAGTCGGGACGCGATCAGATTTTGAAGTACGAATCGTCACCCCCTTATGCGTACTTCATCCCCAAAGACCAACGAGACCCCGTTGCCCCGGTGGACCTTCTCCGACGCCTCGCGTTCAATGGATTGAGGGTGTACGAGCTCGAGTCCGAGATCACTCACGAAGGGATGACTCACGCCGCTGGGACGTGGGTATTGCCCCTCGACCAGGAGTTCGGTGAACTCGCTCGCCAGGTCTTGGAGGTGCAGAGCTACCCTGACCTCCGTGAGTACCCGGAGGGCCCCCCTGAGCAGCCGTACGACGCCGCGGGGTGGACGCTCGGCTATCAGATGGAGGTACAGATCATCGAGGCCACGCAGCCCCTGACGGATCGGATCAGGGCGGCGATGGCTCCGCTTGAAGCGGAGGCAACGCCATGGGATGCAGATGTCGATGATGCCGCCATCTTCGACGCCGTTCCTGGCGTCGGGTTCAACTCCAACCCAGTCGCTGCCGCGATCGTGCCAGCAGCCGGCCGAGTGGCCGGCTCGGGTGGAGCCCTGCTCTTGGATCCCGGTCAGAACAACTCGTTCCGTGCGCTCAACGCAGCCTGGGACGCGGGCGCCAACGTGGGATTCTCGAACGGCCAATACGTGGTGTCCGACCTGAACAACTCCACGGCGCAGACCCTGGTGTCAGAACTGGCCCTCAGGGCGAGCCGTGGGTCTTCGTCCGGCACAGCGCTGCCACGTGCACGGCTTGGGCTGTACCGACCCTGGTCGCCCAGCATGGACGAGGGCTGGAGCCGATGGCTCCTCGAAGAACATGGCTTCTCGTTCACGAATGTCCGGAACGCCGATATCCACGCCGGCGAACTCACAGATCGTTACGATGTCATCGTGATCCCTTCCGAGCGTGTCGGCAGCCTCATGAGTGGCTTCGCAAACGGCTCCGCTCCGCCCCAATACGTGGGAGGGATTGGAGCAGAAGGCATCCGCGAGCTCGACAACTTCGTTCAGGGGGGTGGTACTCTGGTCTGCCTGAGTGCCTCGGCGGACCTGTGCATCGACGAATTCCACCTCCCGGTCAGCAACGTGGTTCGGGGTCTCGGGCGGGGGGACTTCTTCTCCTCCGGTTCGATTCTCGAGGTCCGGACGGATACGGGACACCCGGTCATGGCCGGGATGCCGGATCGCGCGAAGGTCTTCTTCAATCGGAGCCCCGTGTTCACGACCGAAGAAGGCTTCGAAGGGTCCGTGATCGCGTCGTACGCCCCAGCGGGCTCACCGCTTCTGTCCGGCTACCTACTCGGTGAAGAGCACCTTCAAGGCCAAGCGGCTGCGGTGGACGTGAAGTACGGAGACGGGCATGTGATCTTGGTTGGTTTTCAACCCCAATGGAGAGGCCAACCCCGCGGGACGTTCCGAGTCCTCTTCAACGCGGCGCTGTACCATGGCGCGCTCGCGAGCGAGACCACGGGGACTGACGGCTTCTGGGAGAAGCCGGAGTCTGAAGAGGAATCCGAGCCAGGCGAGGGAAACGGACGGCGATAGCGGATAACTCCGACTAGGCCGGGTGCGACATCCTGGCCCACAGATCGGTCAGTTGGGAGGACACTTCCTGCATCGCTTGAATGGCGATCAGGTCGAGTCGCTTCGCGATGGCGGGCCCAATGAGACGCTTCAAGAAGCGTGCAGGGTAGTCGAGGTCCCAATCCAGGAAGGAGTCGGGACCCTTCTCCATGTTCTCCAGGATGCGGATGACGAGATAGGAGTCGTCTAACAACCCAGCGAGTCCCTGAGTCATCTCGGGAATCAAGTCCAACGGTTGCAGATAGTAATTCTCTGCGTGCTCCAGCAATGGGAACACCACAGAGTTCAGGCCGCGCTCACCCGCTTCTTGGCGCGCTCGCGCCAAGAAGATCGGTATCGATTCAATGATCTCAAGAGCGACGTCCGCTGCTTCGAGAACCTCGGACTCCTCAGCCTCCGGGAGAGCCTTGGCCACAAAGCGCTGCAGCGTCTCGAGGCCGCCTCGTGCCTTGGCGCTCTCGATCACAGCCAAGATGTCAGGGAGCGCGCTCCCGAAGGGAGCGTCCTGGGAGCTTCCGGTATCGGGCTCCACCTTAGCGACCACCCTCGTAGACGACTTCGCCACCCACGATCGTGTAGACGATTTCCGTGTTCGGAATCGCGGCCTCATCGATCGTCATGATGTCCTGCGATAGGACCGTAATGTCCGCGAACTTGCCAACGACCAACGATCCTTTGACGTCGTCCTCAAAGGCGCCATACGCTGCGTTGATCGTGTAAGACTTGAGCGCTTCCAGCCGGCTCATCCGTTGGTCCGGGAAGTAGATCTCACCGTTGTTCATGACACGGGAGACCGTCGAGTAATAACTGATCATAGGATCGACATCTTCGACTGGAGCGTCCGTACCGTTCATGATCACGGCCCCCGACTCCATGAGCTTCTGCCACACGTATGCGCCTTCCGCGGCCCGCTGCGCACCCAACTTCGGTTCGACCCACGGACCGTCCGACGTCGCATGTACGCCCTGCATAGCGGCGATCACACCCAACTCCCCAAACCGCCCGATGTCATCGGGGTTCAGGTGCTGCGCATGCTCAACGCGCCACCGGTAGTCCTCACCACCCGCGGCAGCGTAGGCCGCTTCGAAGATGTCGAGTGTCTCTCGGTTCGCCCGATCCCCGATCGCGTGGACGTTCAGTTGGTATCCATGCTCCATGGCGAGAGCTGCCGTTTCCGTAATCACGTCGACCGGCGTCGTGTTGAGGCCGGTGCTGGTGGGCAGGTCGTCATACGGCTCTAGCAGCCATGCACCGTGTGAGCCAAGCGCTCCGTCAATCGAGTGTTTGATCGCCCGGACCGTCAATTGATCTTCGTACCCGATCATACGGTAGTCGGCCAGCTTCTCGCGGAAGCTGTCGTTGCTCCCGCGTAGCATCACGTAGAGGCGGATCTTGAGAGCTCCATCGTCCACGAGGCCCTTCCAGAGGTCGACCGAGCCAAAACCCGACCCCGCATCTTGGAACGACGTAATACCCTTGGAAAACGACTCTTCCTGAGCCAGGAGCGCGACACGTGCCGGGTCCGGAGAGGCGGCACCTCGTTGTGCTGGGCCGAGAAGGCCACCCGCCGTCTCGCGGAAGGCGCCGATCGGGTTGCCCGTAGCGTCCCTGACGATTTCACCGCCACGGGGGTCCGGTGTCCTCGCGTCGATTCCCGAGAGCTCCATGGCCTTGGCGTTCGCATAAGTCGCGTGCCCGCTCGCGTGGTGCAGAATCACGGGATTGTCCGGAGATACAGCACTCAGCGATTGGTGGAACGGGAGTCCGTCGACATTCGGCTCGGGCCGAACGTCCCACTTCTCCTGGTGCCAGCCGCGGCCGGTGATGAGTTCACCAGGCTCTGCGTCTGCCACCGCAGCCTCCACCATCGCAACAGCCTCACCCCAGTTGGCAACGGTCATGAGGTTTAGCTGAAGCGTCGAGCGGCCCACGCCCATGTAGTGACCGTGCCCCTCGATAAAGCCAGGGATCGCCGTGTTGCCCTCGAGCTCAACGACCCGGGTACCGTCCCCGATGTAGTCGGACATCTCGGCGTCCGACCCCATCGCGATGATGCGCCCATCTCGCGCAGCGAGAGCTTGCACCTCCGGGTTCGCATCGTCCACCGTGACGATCTTCCCGCCTCTCAAGACAAGATCCGCAGCTTCGACGGCTGGCCCGGAGTCGCAGCCGGCCGCCAAGACGGCGAGTGCGGCAATCGTGAAGAAACGGCGATCGGAGAACGCGAACATGGTCCTGCTCCTGCGGGTCGACGACTAGGGTCGAATGAGCGCTTGGTGCATAAGGACCATCAGAATCGTGTGTCTGGCACAAACCGGCCAGGGGCTTCGGGCAGTTCGTTCCTAGGCCCTACCCGCCAGGTCGTTTCGCTCCACGAGTACCCTTCGCAGGCCCAATGCATCACGAAGAGCAAGACGCAGAAAATCGACCTCAATGGGCTTCACGAGGTAGGTCCTCGCTCCTTGATCCATGCACTCGATCGCGACTTCAGGGATGTCCAGACCGGTTAGCATGATCACAGCCATTTCAGGATCACGCGACAACGCCTTGGCCGGACTCCAGTCGCTGGACGACATCCTACAGCATGCGTTGCAGAAGCCAGTTGAACAGGTCTCATTACTTCCGTTCCCCGGCAAGATAAAGAGCGCCGCCATGGCGATGCTGGGCGGCGTCCTGCGCCCCCTCTCGAAAGCTGCTGCGGGTGGATTGGCACTCGCCCTAGCGACCAGAGCCGAGTTGCTACCCCTAATCACAGTCGCTTCTGCGGCAGTGGCGTTTATGATCTACACACGCCACCGCACCACCTATATGGCGGCGCTCGAGAACGCTCTCGCACGACACGCGGTCGACTTCACGGGGCGCAACGACACTCCCTTCCAGGTCGGTCGGGAAGCGCTCGCGGTCATCGACAAGGCCTTCGACGATCCAGACCCCACCGTAGTGGTATTCGCAGCCTCATTGCTCGAACAACTCCCGGTCGAGGAATCGATTCCGAGAGCCACCAAACTCTTGGGGCACGACATCCCGGAGGTCCGCGCGGAAGCCGCCACGGTTCTATCCAGACTCGAGCACGACGACGACGACTTCGCAGCCGTAGCGGTGGTCGAACGACTGAAAACCGAAGACGACTCTTTGGTGATCGCGGCCCTACTCTCCGCGGCGGGATTCCTCCCCGGGATCCGACCGAAGGAGATTCGGCGCTACGAAGAACATGAAGACCGCGCTGTGCGAAGAGCTGCACTGGGCGCGACAACCCGGCTAGGGGACGACAACAGCGAGAAGCTCAGAGAATTCCTGGGTGGGGACGATCACGAAGCGCGAATCGTGGCAGTGGGGGTCGTCGGGGATCTCGTTCTCGAAGAGTTCCTTCCCGAGGTCGCGGATGCGATCGACGACATCACCGCCCGTCCAATGGTTCTTGAGGCGCTCGCATTACTCGGAAAGCCCGCCGTCCCGATCATGGTTGAGCTCCTGACGCGTCGAGATCTTCCACTCCCGACACGGCGGAGTATTGTGACTGCGCTGGCTTCCATCGAGGGAAGCGCAGCACGCGACGCCTTGATCGCCCTCGCGGAAGAACCCGCGCTCGGGCCGGCGGCGATGACCTCGCTGCTCCGCATGCGCGTCGCAGGTCGAATCGACCCTATGGACCCGGCCACGCTCCAAGGCATCATGGAAAAGGAGATGGCGAAGGGGCTGAGATTTTCCTTAGCGGCAAGCGGGCTCCGCTCGATGGTGGGAGACAATCCGGAGGCTATCTTCGTTGCCCGAGAGCTCGAAAGTCTAAGGATACGGTCCCTTCACCGCGTTTTGCGTGTGCTCTCGCTGTCTTACGACACGGGTCGCCTGTCACCGGTAGCCCCGGCGCTTCTGAGCAAGGACATCGTACGCGCGAGCAACGCACTCGAACTGCTCGAGGGCTCGATCTCTCAAGACACGGCCGCGCTGGTCATGCCCTTTATGGAAGCGGCGGCCGAGAATTTCCCAGAGGGGAGGACGGTCGAGCTCGTGCCGGACGCGATCACGATCTTGCAGAACCCGGGCGAGACACTGACGAACGAGAAAGACTGGTGGCCGAGATCCCTCGGCCTACACGTGCTGGGCCGAGACGACGAGATCTCGACACCCGGCCGCCACAAAAACAAAGCAGATGATGCACAAGAGGATGAAGCCATGATCCCCCTGATCGAGAAGGTCATGATCCTGAAGGGCTCCCAGCTCTTCCGAAACTTCCCAGGCTCGGATCTCGCGGGTATCGCCTCCCTGGCGAAGGTGGTCTATCTCGATCCCGACGAGGTTGTGTTCAACCAAGGGGAGGAAGGAGATGCCTTCTACATGGTCGTGCAGGGAGGTGTGCGCATCACCCGCGGAGCCACAGAACTCGCGATTTTGGGCACGCGTGAAGGATTTGGTGAGATGGCCATTCTGGACCAAGAAACCCGCTCAGCAACGGCCACGGCCGCGGAGGCGACGACCCTCCTGCGCATCGGCCAGGACTCGTTCGATCAGTTGATCGAGCAGAATCCGACCGTTGCAAGAGGGATCTATCGCGTGCTCACCGAGCGTTTGAGGAACACGCTCGCACAGGTCGCCGCAGGATGATCTGAACCGACCCATCTGAGGTCAGAGAAGCCGATCAGGGCGTCCTAGATCTTACCTGCGATCCAGCTCAAAACGAGCTTCACCATTCGCTTCAGAATCATAATCATGGTGGATCTTACGGGCGCAGCCCGCCGAAGGTTTTCTCACCCGCCAACGTAGCTCTTCGTAGTCGCAAGCTGTTCCCGACGACGCTCACCGAACTGAACGCCATAGCGACGGCCGCCAGGATGGGGTGGAGCGTCCGTAGCATCATCGGCAGAAACGCAAAGCCGTAGAGAGCACCCGCTGCAACGGGAATCAGGACCACATTGTAGAAGAAAGCCCAGAACAGATTCTGTTCGATGGTCCGCATGGTCGCTCGGCTCAACTCGAAGGCTAATGGCACCGAGCGGAGGTCCCCACGCATGAGCGTGACGTCGGCGGCTTCCATCGCCACGTCGGCCCCTGTCCCGATCGCGATGCCGACGTCGGACTGTGCCAGAGCGGGCGCATCGTTAATCCCGTCGCCGACCATGGCGACCACACCCGTCTCTTGAAGCAGTTTGATCGCCTCCGCTTTTCCGTCCGGCAGTACATCGGCGATGACTTCGTCAATCCCTGCCTCGGCGGCTACGGCACGAGCGGTGGTTTCACGATCGCCCGTCAGCATAACGACCCGGAGACCGGCAGCCCGGAGCTGGCCTACGGCGTCACGCGATCCGTCCTTGAGTCCATCGGCGACGGAGAGCAGCCCGATCGCATGACCGTCTTGAGCAACCCAAAGCGGGGTCTGAGCTAACGCCTCGATGCGTGCCTCCTCTGGATCGAGGGCAGCGGTATCGATGCCGTTCTCAGTCATGAGGCGCCTGGAGCCGACGAGTACGTCCACGCCCTGCACCGTGGCGGTAACACCTCGACCAACGACGGCTTCGAAGCTCGACGGTTCCTGCACCTCAAGGCCGCGGTTCTGCGCAGCCGCCAACACCGCCAATGAGATCGGGTGCTCACTGCGCATCTCCGCGGAGGCCGCCAGAGCGAGAAGCTCTGCGTGATTCCCGTTCGCAGGATGGATCGTGTGCACGACGGGCTCCCCCTTCGTCACCGTGCCGGTCTTATCCAACACAACGATGTCGACCTGCCGAGCGCGCTCGAGCGCTTCCGAGGATCGGAAGAGAATGCCCATGCGAGCCCCCCTCCCCGTCCCCACCATCACGGCAGTCGGCGTCGCGAGCCCGAGCGCACACGGGCATGCGATAACGAGTACAGCGACCATCCGGATGAGCGCCGGGGTAAAGCCCGCATCAACGGCCAGCCACCACACCAGGAACGTGGCCAAGGCCAAGCCTATCACGACCGGCACGAACACCGAGGCGACTCGATCCGCCAATCGCTGAATGGGCGCCTTGCTGCCCTGGGCCTCACGAACAAGCCGGATCACCTGCGCGAGTGCGGTGTCCGCACCCACCTTGGTGGCTCGGTATTGGAATGCGCCGACGCTATTCACCGTCGCACCGGTGACTGTGTCACCAGGGGCTTTTTCAACGGGCATGCTCTCGCCCGTGAGCATGCTCTCGTCGATCGTAGAGTGTCCGTGCTCCACCATACCATCGACCGGAATCCGGCCACCGGGCCGCACCGATACCAGGTCGCCTACGAGTACGTCGGCGAGGGAGACCTCGACCTCCACTCCATCCCGCACGACTCTGGCGGTGTCCGGTTGGAGTTCCATGAGTTCCCGGATGGCTTCGCCCGTCTCACCCTTCGCCCGCACTTCGAGGAGCTTTCCAAGCTTGATCAGCGTGATGATCAACGCAGCGGTCTCGAAGTAGACATGCTCACCCGCAGCCACGGAGCCCATCGTGAGCGCCGTGGCCACCACAACCGAGTAGATCCAGGCTACCGACGACCCGAGCGCGACGAGCACGTCCATGTTCGCGGAGCCGGCCCGAAGTGACTTGAAGCCTCCGACGTAGTAGTCCCACCCCACGTAAAATTGGACTGGGGTCGCGAGCGCGAACATGAGCCAGTTGACCCAAGGAGCGTGCGACCAGGCTCCCAGAAGCGCGAAGTCTCGAGCCATGCTGAGAACAAAGAGCGGGCCGGCGAAGGCGACCCCGGTCCAGAATTTCTTCGTTTGATCCTCGATCTCAGCCTGTCGGCCAGCGGCTTCGGCGTCCTCCAGAGCTCCGCCTTCGGCCTCGAGCACACCAAAGCCCACTCGGCTCACGACCTCAGTGAGGGCCGCCTTGTCCAACACCGAGTTCGTGAGCCGCACCGTGGCTCGCTCGGTGGCAAAGTTCACGGAGGCTTCAGAGACACCCTCGGTCTTCCGAAGCGCGCGCTCCACGGTCGCTGCACAGTTGACGCACGTCATCCCCGTGATGGGGAGAACGACCTCGCGCTCCCGTACGTCAGGTGTCATGAGACCACTCTCGACTCAGCCTACCGGCGGGTGGCCGATCTCTGTCATGAATTCCTCGATGACCACCCAGTCCGTCGTATCCGGATCCCAGGAGATCTTCACGGTCTTGGCGACCTGCTCCGCCTTCACCTCTTCGACTCCGTTCAGTTCGCCGACTTCCCGCTCAATGGTGGCGACGCAGTGCCCGCAGCTGATGCTCGGGGCGTTCACGGTCTTATTCGTCATGTGTTCTCTCCTTTAGGCCTTTCCGGTGGCTTCGAAGACCTGGAGTAGTTCTCCGAGGACCTGTTCTTTTTCGTTGTCGTCGGTGCCGCGAATGGCGCTTGTCACACAGTGGTGGAGGTGTTGGTCCAGAACGAGACCGCTCACCTTCTTGAGCGCGCGCTGGATGGCCAGGATCTGGTTCACGACGTCGATGCAGTACGCGTCTTCGCCCACCATGCGCTCCACGCCTCGAACATGGCCCTCCACGCTCTTTAGGCGCCGAACGATGTCGGTGGTTCGTTCATCCTGCATGTCCGCAGCCTCCTTTCGGTACACCTTACCCCTACCCCCCTGGGGGGGGGATAAGAATAACCGACCCGACTACGACGAGCAACGGGTCCTTGTCGTGTTTCCACGGACCGGGCACCTTCCGACATGTCTCTGAAATCCTCCACCAAGACCATGCTCACCTTGGGGCAAGGCGTAGCGTCCGGCCTCCCTGAGGCGGCAGCGGATATGAATCCCATCGCCCTCTTTCGTGCCTGGCACTCGGCTGCGGAGGAGTCCGGGATCGCCCTTCCGGAGTCGATGACATTGGCTACGTCGACCGCGGAAGGAATTCCTTCTGCTCGTACGGTCCTACTCAAGGGCGTGGACGAGCGCGGTTTTGTCTTCTATACGAATTATGGAAGCAGAAAGGCGGGCGAACTCGAAGCGAACCCGCACGCGGCCCTCTGTTTTCACTGGGCCGTACTCGAACGGCAAGTCCGAGTCACCGGACACGTCGAGCGAGTTTCACAAGAAGAGAGCCTGGCCTACTTCACTTCCCGCGGGAAAGGAAGCCGCATTGGGGCATGGGCTTCACGACAGAGTGAACCGCTGGAAGAACGAAGTTCTCTGGAGGCAGCAGTCGAGGACTTCAAGGAACAGTATCCAGGCGAAGACGTTCCGCTCCCGCCACATTGGGGCGGCTATCTCGTGCGGCCGGACCAGATCGAGTTCTGGCAGGGCCGGGCAGACCGACTGCACGACCGCCTGGTGTTCTCCCATACCGAGACTGGGTGGAGTACGAAGTGGCTTTACCCGTAAGAGATGTGAAAGAAGTGGCAGCCCAACCCTACTTCACGCGCGGTGCGTTTCAGTTTATGAAGGACCTGGCGGACAACAACGACCGCGAATGGTTCGCAAAGAACAAGCCTCGGTTCGAGACGCACATCAAAGACGCCTCGCTGCGTTTCATATCAGACTTCGCGCCGCACCTGAAGAAGTTGAGCCCCCACTTCATGGCCACGCCGCGATCCCTGTTCAGGATCTACCGCGACACCCGCTTCTTGAAGGACAAGACGCCTTACAAGAGGCATGTGGGCATACACTTCCGGCACGAGCAGGCCAAGAACGCCTACGCACCGGGCTACTACCTACACATCGAACCCGGTGAAGTGTTTGCCGGAATGGGCATCTGGCATCCGGAATCGAAGGCGCTGCGGGCCATCCGGGAGCACATCGTCGCCGAACCCGCGGGTTGGAAGAAAGCATCACGGGGCAAGACATTTCTAAATGCTGTCGGGTTGGTCGGCGACAAACTGTCGCGCCCACCAAAAGGATTCGACCCGGAGCACCCTATTATTGAAGATCCAAAATTCAAGGACTTCATCGCTATCACGTCTCTCACTCAGAAGTTCGTGCTCAACTCGGACCTACCCAAAGAACTCAAAAAGCGCTTCCGGGCTGGCACACCATTCATGCGTTATCTGTGTGACGCCTTGAAGGTGCCCTTCTAACGGTGGGCGCCGGACTACAGGCCTTCCTGGCCCTGTTCCCCATTGCGTTGGGGGGTGCACTCCTCGTCGGCTTTCGGGTGCCAGCTAAGAAGGCGATGCCCGCGGCGTATCTCGCGGCCGTCGCGGTGGCGTTTGGGGCGTGGCAGATGGAGCCTTCGCGCATCGCGGCGGCGTCCATCCAGGGCCTGTTCCTGACGTTCGACCTGCTCTTCATCATCTTCGGTGCGATTCTGCTCCTGCACACGCTGGAGCGATCCGGCGGTGTCTCGGCGATCCGCCGGAGCTTCCACGGCGTCAGCGACGACCGACGGGTCCAAGTCGTGATCGTCGCGTGGCTTTTTGGTTCATTCATCGAGGGCTCCGCAGGGTTCGGCACACCGGCTGCGGTGGCTGCACCACTTCTCGTCGCCCTTGGTTTTCCCGCCGCGGGTGCAGTCATGCTCGGCATGATGGTGCAGAGCACAGCGGTGACGTTTGGTGCTGTTGGCACACCGATTTTGGTGGGTGTGCAAGGCGGTCTCGGTGGCGAAGCATTCATGGCTGACCTGGCCGGGGCCGGCCTCTCGATGCGGGACTACCTGGAGGCGGTCACCGCGAAGGCGGTTTTGCTACACGCGACCGCAGGCGTCCTGATGCCCACGTGGATGGTCATCATGCTCACCCGATTCTTCGGAGAGAAGAAGTCGTGGACGGAAGGGCTGTCCATTCTGCCGTTCACGCTCGTGGGTGGTCTGGCGTTCACCGTGCCCTACGTGCTCCTCGGTACCTTCCTCGGTCCGGAGTTCCCCTCCCTGCTAGGCGCCCCGATCGGCCTGGCGATCGTCGTGACCATCGCCCGACGCGGCTGGCTCATACCCGCGGACACGTGGGACTTCCCCGCCCGCGATCGTTGGGACGACGAGTGGGTCAGTGGATTGGAAGAAGAACTGGCCGACGTCCCGGAGAGCGGTGTCTCCTCGGTAATGGCATGGGCGCCCTACGGAATTCTCGGACTTCTTCTGGTCCTCACGCGACTGCCCAACCTCCCCATTGGCGGATGGCTCAAAGTCCCCAACATCGAGTGGGCAAACATCCTAGGGTCGGGCATCACGGCGACGACGACGCCGCTCTACTTACCCGGTTTCGTGCTCCTGGTCGTGGTCGGGATCACGGCCCTGCTCCATCGGATGAACGGATCCGCTCTCAAGGAGGCGGTGCAGTCGTCCAGCAAGGTCCTCCTGGGGGCGGGATTTGTTCTCATCTTCACGGTCCCGATGGTCCGGGTCTACATCAACTCTGAAGTGAACGGCGCTGGCTTCCTGGCCATGCCACTGGCCATGGCGGAGTGGGTGGCGGGTAACGTCGGTCAGGTATGGCCGTTCTTTGCACCCCTCACCGGCGCGCTCGGCGCATTCATCGCGGGTTCGAATACAGTGAGCAATCTCATGTTCTCGGCCTTCCAGTACGGAGTAGCCGAACGTCTCGCGATGTCGACCGTGATGATCGTCGCGCTTCAAGCGGTCGGAGCCGCTGCCGGCAACATGATTGCGATTCACAACGTGGTCGCGGCATCTGCCACGGTGGGACTGCTGGGCAAAGAGGGGGCGACGCTGCGGAAGACGATCCTCCCCACCGTGTACTACCTGCTCGTAGTCGGCATCCTGGGTCTTATAGCGATCCATGTATTGGGGGTCGTCGACCCGGTCGGATAACGATGTCCGGTAACGCTGTCCTCTAGAGTCCCGCGAGCACCTCAGCGACGCGCTGCGCCCCACCGTTCGTCCGCGGTGTCCGCTGCATCGAAAGCAACTCAGGGATCCGGTCAATCCACTTCCCAGATGAGAAATCGCTCGGACTGATTTCAAGAGCGCCGAGCTCTCGTTTGGAGAATGCCTCCAAGGGAGGCATCTCAGGGAAACCGGGCCGACTCACATAGGCGTATGGGAGTCCCTCGGCCCAGACCTCTGCTACGGTTCCGTATCCAAGCTTTGCCACGACCGCGTCCGCGGCCCGCATCATATCAGGCATGAAGATCGGCGTCTGATTGCTGAAGAGCCGAAGATTCCCGTCAGTGCAGGTCTCCCGAGCGCCGGTCACAACAAATGTCACACCATCCTGCCTTCGGAGTTCGTCCAAGAAGGGCATCGGTTCGCCGTAGCCACCCATGCGACGATGAGTTGTTCCCCTTCCCCAACGCCGAGGGCAGCGAACTGATCCGACCGGGACATGCGAGCGGTTCGGCTGATCGGGTTCACCAAACGGGCACCATCGTCACGCGAACAGAGCGGCTCCGTCTGAATCAACACCGTGGCTTGCGACCGCCACTTCGCGAGCTCATCTGAAAAGCCCTCCAACTCCGGATGTTCACCGAAGAAGGGTTCGTAAAGCCAAGACCATGTGAAGTTCTCGACGAGTACAGAAGGAATCCCGGCCCGTTCCGCCACGGCGATCCCCAAAGGCGCGATATCTGCAAGGAGTGCCTGACAACCAGAGGCTCGGACGAGCTGTGCGAGCCGGTCAATCTCGTCGTCCGGGAACGGCAGCAGTCGACCGAGGGCGACCGCTGTGGCACCGAGGTCCGCCTTCAGCGCAGACGCCTGCCTGAACCCGACATCACACTCCACTTCGTGATACTCGAAAAGCCCCCTCAGGGACTCCTCAAAGAACCAACGCGGTGCCGTCGTGAAAATCTCGAACCGGGCTCCGTTGTGCCGATTCAATGCCTCCATGACGCCGGAGGCCCGAGCGGCATGCCCGTATCCATGGGGAGACACAAAGACCGCATAACGCGGCACATTCGAAGTCATCGCGGTGCTCAGGCTATTCAGTCGGCCTTCAACGCGGCCGCGATCCCATCAGCGGCGTTCTTGATACACTGCTCCCCGATCGCAGCGCTCATCCCGCGCGCATCGCCCAAAATCCCATTGGGGGTCACCGATCTGAATCCATCCCGAAAGATCCGCTGGGCAAGCGCAGCGTCGAATTCTTGAACATGCCCTTCCTCAGCCCGATCCTCACGCACGAGATCCGGCCGAATGCACAACATCTCTGAGGACTCTGCGATGTCCGCATGTCCCCCGACCCGCCCCTCGAGGCCTGGCGATTCCTGAGCTACGGCACCCTGCCAGAACTCCATAAACCCAAGCAGATCCGTATACGCGTGGACCGTGCACCCTGGGGCGACAGCCGCCGCCAGATCACCGAGCATCTCGGCAAGCGGGCCAAAGTTTCCGCCGTGGGAAGGCACGAAGTACACGTCCCGGAAGCCGTGTCGCGACAAACTCACAGTGTAGTCCAGACAGATCGCCTCTAGCGTCTGCTGCCGGACCGACAGAGTCCCCGCAAAGCCCATGTGGTGCTCGGAGCACCCAACTCGGATGGTAGGCCCGACGAGTGATCCTCCAAGCCGCCGAGCGACTTCTACAGCCAGGCGATCACCGCGGGCCGCGTCTACAAGGAGCGGAAGGTGCGGCCCGTGCTGCTCGATCGCACCCACGGCGATCACGATGGACGTGAAGCCTCCTTCGAGTGCCTTCTCGACCTCGGGCCAGGTCATTTCTTCGAGAAGCAGATTCTGCTCAATCATCTCGGCGTTCCACACATTAGGATGGTCGTCTGCGGCTTTCTTACGTACCTCAGCCCCCGGAACGTACGACGGACGAATCGATCTCTCCAGAAGGTGGCACGCAGGGCTTCTCCGTGGGCCTCTTCTCGCCCCACCCGCTTGCCTCGGCGTCCAGCTTGAGTCGAAGCTTTCGCTCACCCTGGAGACGAACGGTTCGCGTCCGCGAGCCGCGCCGGGAACTTCAGAACGCTAGGCGGCGGTGTGGCAAGTGGAGGGTGGTAGCCCGGCAGGTGGACAATGCGCATGTTGATCGCGACCCGTCGCGTTACCCACCCGCACGCTGGAGAGACAGATGACCCATCCCGCCACAGCACTGAGAATGACCACGTTGTTGCGTGGCATGTGCGGCGGGGCTGTGTAGAGCCATGGCGCCTCGAGGCAACACGACGGTATGGGGCACGCTCGGGCTCTACGCAGTGGGCTCGTGGATCTGCTTGCAGGTGGTCGACGTGCTGGGCCAGAACCTCCCGCTCCCGAGTTGGGCCTTCCCCCTGACGCTGGCTTTCCTGCTGCTGGGAGTGCCCATCACAGCGGCGACGGCGTATCTGCAATCACGGCGGAGCAGTGCGGCGCCCGATGGCACACTCCCGAGCGGATTCGACGACGGTCTCTTCACATGGCGAAACACGGTCCGAGTCGGTATCGGAGCGATGGCCGTTTGGGGTTTTGCCATAACCGGTTGGCTGTTGCTCGGCTCCGACTCGCTGACCGAAGGCGAGATCCTCACCCATGTGCAGAGGGTCGACAGCCTTGCTTCGTCCTCCGACTTCGGTGGTGCGTACGCGCTCGTGGAGGAGTTGGACGGGAAGATCAACGACGAGGCACTTCGAGCCGATCTGTGGGCCAGCGTCGCGCAGTCGGTCACCCTCAACAGCGACCCCGAGGGCGCGATGGTCCACAGGCGAGCCTACGCGCCAGCCGAAGCACCATGGGTAGAACTCGGCCACACCCCTTTGACCGTCGAGCACTTTCAGCGGGGGCAGTCCCGGATACGGATCGAGCTGGATGGCTATCGATCGCGTGAGCTCGCGTCGACTCCCGGCCGACTCAACACGCTAGGGACCGTGGAACTCAGGGCCGAGGACGCCCTTCCTCCCGGGATGGTCCCGGTCGTCGCCTCCGCAGGTAACCAGGGGTACGGCCTGTTCGTACCCGGGCTCGAACAGATCGAGAACCTGCAACTCGGGGAGTTTCTGATTGCCGACGCCGAGGTCACGAACGAGGAGTACGCCGAGTTCCTCGCAAGTGGTGGGTACGGCGATCCTGCATGCTGGCAACATCCGTTCGTGGAGAACGGCGTCGTGTTGCCCTTCGAGCAGGGAGTGGCCCGGTTTACCGACGCGACCGGACGGCCCGGTCCCGCGACCTGGGACGCCGGAACGTACCCTGCCGATGCGGGACAGATACCTGTGAGCGGACTGAGCTGGTATGAGGCGGCCGCGTACGCCTGCTTCAAAGGGGCATCGCTTCCCACGGTGCACCACTGGTTCGCGGCAGCGGACCCCTTAAGCAGTCACCATGTCGTGCCCCTCAGCAACTTCGGGAGCGGTCCGGCGAAGGTGCGCGAGTACGAAGGGATCAGCCGAGACGGAGTGTTTGACCTCGCGGGCAACGTCCGCGAATGGACTCGGAATGAGAACGGGGAAAGCCGATTCATTCTCGGGGGAGGCTGGTCGGACCAGGAGTATGCCTTCAATGACGCGGTGACCGCTCCGGCCTTCGATCGGTCGCCCCTGAATGGTGTGCGCTTGGTGCAGTACGTGGACACGATGAACGTCGAGGCGGCCAGCGCACCCCTTGAGCTCGCGTTCCGCGACTACCGCGCAGAGCAACCGGTGTCCGACGAGGTATTCGACGTCTTCCGACAGGCATACTCGTACGATGACGCTCCGCTCAATGCTCGCGTCGTCGAGGTCGACACGGCCGATGCGTGGGTTAAGCAGCGAATCGATCTGGATGCCGGCTATGGGGGAGAGACGCTCACAGCGTTCGTCTTCATGCCTCCAGGCGTCGACCGTCCACTCGAGACGGTGATGTTCTTCCCCGGGTCGGGCGCCCTGTATCGGAGGTCCTACGACGAAGTGAATCCGGGGAACTTCGACTATCTGCTCCGCAGTGGGCGGGCAGTCGTCTTCCCCATGTACAAGGGGACGTTCGAGCGCGGGACTGAGATAACCTCGGACATTCAGGACGAGAGTAACCTTTGGCGCGACCACATGATTGCGTGGGCCACCGACCTGCGGCGCACGGTCGACTATCTCGAAACCCGAGACGATCTCGATGTCGACCGACTCGGATATCTGGGCATCAGTTGGGGGGGAGCGGTGGCACCCGTGATGCTCGCGCTGGAAGAGCGCATCAGCGCGGCCGTCATCATTGTCGGAGGCCTCTTGATGCAGGACGTGCAGGCCTTGGCCGACCCGTTCAATTTCCTCCCGCGGGTGAAGCAATCCACCATCGTGATCAACGCCAGGTTCGACTCGTTCTATCCGTTGGAAGCGTCGGGTAGGCCGTTCTTCGATTACCTCGGCACGCCCGAAGATCAACGAAAGCTCGTCGTCATCGATGCGAATCACGGCGTCCTTTCCTACGCCCGCAACCAGGTGGTGGGCGAAGCGCTCGAATGGCTCGAAGAGCATCTCGGTCCCGCTCGGTGACGAGGCCAGGCCAGCAAACGGAGGCCCGGTGTGGCGAGGGGGAGAGCCGCGCAGCATATGTCCGCGAATTGGGAGCGGACTGAGTAGGTGCGAGGAAGACGACGCCGTGTAACAATAGGCCTCCGGCTCGGGCCGCAGAAGCGGCCCTCTACGCAACCGGCCCGCGGTGACCGAGTGAGCTTCCGACGAACGATTGTGGCGCTAGATCTGAGGCAGAACTATTGAACGAAGCAGGAGGGCCGGTTCGGAGGCCCTGGAACGTTAGCTGACATCGGCAAAGCTGTTCCTGGCTGTAACATTGGGATTCTCACCGGGGGCGCGGATCCCCGATTCTGGCTAGAATACGCCCCCCGTCCAAGGGTCGATCGGCGCCCGCCGACTCGCCTCCGAGACGCACCGGAGGAACGATGAAGAGGCTACTTGAGCTGTCGATGGTCCTGCTCGCTGTATTCTGGGTCACGGCCGATGCACTGACCGCCCAGACGGCGATGCGGGTCGGACAGACCCAGAACGGCACGCTCAGCACCGGTGACACCCTTGAGTTCTCTATCGAAGCGGGTGCCGATTTTCTCCTCTATGGCGAAGCGAACCAGATCTCGGTCGATGTCGTGGTCTCGCTGGTCAACGCCGAAGGACAACAGCTCGGTCAGTGGGATGGGCCGGCCCGCGGGGCGGAGGCCTTTGCACAGACACTGAGAGAGGCGGGCACGTACACGCTGCGGGTCGCGCCCTTCGAGGACGAAAAAGGCGATTTTTCGATCGCACTTCTGCAGCTCGAGGAGAAATCCGACGATCCCGGCCGGCTCACCGACCAGCTGATGTTCGCGTACGACCGACCGGAAGGGCCCGGAGGTGCGGTGCGCGTCTGGCGGGACGGGCGCACGGTAGCCTCGCGGACGTACGGCCTCGCCGACCTGACCCACGGAATCGAATTCGACACCGACACACCGACCAACATCGGGTCCACCTCCAAGCAGTTCACCGCGTTCTCGGTCATGCTCGAACAGGAGGCCGGTCGGCTTACGCTGGACGACGACCTGCGGGATTACTTCCCGGACTTCCCCGACTTCGCGGAAACAATCACGCTACGCCATCTGCTCAATCACACATCGGGACTGCGGGAGTTCCTGAACCTCTATTCGATCACGGGGGCAGACACCCGATTTCTGACCCGGGACGACGTGCTGCGAGCCGTCGAGCGGCAGCCCGCTCTCCAGAACTCGCCGGGCGGCGAGTTTAACTACAACAACACGGCCTTCTCGCTGGCGGCCCAGATTGTCGAGCAGACGTCCGGCCAGGACTTCGACGACTACGTACGGGATCACATCTTCCAGCCCCTCGGGATGAACGACTCGTACGTGCGCATGTCGCCCGACGTAATCATACCTGGGCGTTCTGACGGATACACACCCGGCGACGACGGGTGGACCGCTCCGGGGGACCTCGGTGGCGCCGTCGGCGCCGGCGGCATCTACGCCTCCATCGAAGATCTCGAGCGGTGGGGCCAAAACTTGCTGTCGCCTCGCATCGGCACGAAGGAGATGGTCGAGGCGATGATGACCGAGTTCACGCTCACGGACGGGGAAGGGAGCGGCTACGGTCTTGGCCTCTTCATCGATGAGCAGCGTGGACTCAGGCGGATCCATCATGGGGGAGCCGACGTCTCGCATCGATCGATGATCGTCTACTACCCGGAGCTGAACGCCGGCCTGACCGTCCAGTCGAATGCCTCGACATTCAACGGCTCCGGAACCGCCTTCGCCCTCGCCGCCGCGTACTTCGGCGACGAAATGGAGCCGGAAGAGGAAGCTTCCGAAACGGAGAACGCACGCGACTTTGATCCGGAGAGCTACGACCCCACCGACTTCGACCGTCTCGTGGGTTCGTATTCTCTCGACCCAGCCCCGCAGGAGATCGCCAAGATCTGGCGGGAGGATGACATCTACTACGGCCAGCTGACCGGGCAACAGGCAATCGAGATGCGCCCGACAGCCTCGAATCGATTCGAGTTCATCCAAGTCGACGCCGCCCTCGTCTTCGAGGACGGCGAGCCGGCCCCCGGGGTTACGCTGTTCCAGAATGGGCAGGAGGTTCACGCCACCCGGCAGACGGAGGAGGAGGGCGAAGGGAGCTGGGAGCCGACCACGGACGAGCTCGAAGCCTTCGTCGGTCGCTTCTTCGCCGAAGAGGTGGAGACCTTTTACGAGGTCGTTCTCGTGCACCCGGACGAGGATGAGGAAGGCGAGCCCTACCTTGAGGCACGCCAGCTGCGGATGGGGGAGATGCGCCTGAGGCCAACGAAGGAGGACACCTTCTCGACCGGCGGGCTGACCTTCGAGTTCGAGCGTGACCGGCACGGAGCCGTCTCCGCCATCTACATCGACGCCGGGCGCACCCGAGACGTGAGGGCGGAGCGCATCCGGTAACGAGGGCCATAGGAGGCGACGGCATATAACAATAGGCCTCCGACTCGGGCCGCCTACGGCGCCCCTCGACCCAACCGGCCACACGGATCGGACTTCGGTCGAGGGGTGTGGCGCGGGAGCAAGGCAGAAGTTAGAGACTAAGGTGCGGACCAGTCCGGAGGCCCTGGAACGTTAGCCGCAATGCCTACACCGGTGAGGCTGGAACTACCGAGGAGAGAGGTATTCGCGCAGCCAGTCGGCCAGAGACGGTTCATCCAAGGCGCCGTTTGCCAGCGAAAGAACGAGTGCCACTACCTCTTCCTCCGGGGCGTCAATTCGAAATCCGTTCAACCCGAGGAACAGGTACATAGCCTGGAAAGCGACCCGCTTGTTGCCATCGATAAACGGGTGGTTGCTGGAGATTCCAAATCCGTACGCTGCCGCGACGGCCGCGAGGTCAGCATCGGGCTCGTAGTGAAATCGGTTGCGCGGGCGCTCCAGAGCCGATTCGAGTAGAGCGCGGTCGCGCAATCCGAGCGAGCCGCCGTGTGCCTGGACCTGATCGGAGTGGATGTGGAGGACGTGGACGGCAGAAAGCCAGCGCGGCTCGGTCACTTCGCGAGTTCACGCATCGCGTTGCGATAACGACTCGCACCCTCAGCATAGATCTCCATGGCCTCATCAAAGTCGGGATCGAACGGAGTAATCAGGATGCCCTCCTCCGTTTCCACCAAATGGATCGTGTCACCTTCCCCCAAGTGATAGCGCTCAAGCATGGGCTTCGGGATGGTTGTACCGGCCGAGTTGCCAATAGCGCGAATTGTGGTCTGCTTGGTCATAGAGAGCTCTCGATTAGATGTTATAACAATCGTACCAACACCGTCGTCTTCGAACAAGATCCCGGCCACTGCGGAGCCGGATCTCGAAGTGGCTATTCAAGCGGGCAGGCGCGGCATAGCACATAACAAACAGTTGTAGGCTCCGTTCGCTACGCTCACTTCGACCGACATGGCTCGCATTCGCGAGCCACGACAGCAACTTTGAACGTTACGCGACACGCCTCCGGGTGATGAGGAGTTCGCTCGCATGCGAGTGAAGATGCCTACACGGACACCGAGAGTCGTGAGCCATGGAACGAAACCGTTTTCAAGGAGCAAGAGTGAGATGAGGAGCCTAGCGAGGACGTTCGTGCTGACAGCGGCGCTGCTGGCTGTCGTTTCGGCTACCGCCGATGCACAGATCCGCGATCGCGGCGACCTGGTGGCAGCGATCGACTCCGCCGCCCGGGGTCACGTCGAGCATGCCATGGTCGCCGGAGTGTCCGTGGCGGTCGTGCGCGGCACGGATACGCTCCTCAAGCGCGGCTACGGATTCGCCGACTTGGAGTGGGGAATCGAGACGCCTCCGGATGCCTCGGCGAGCTACGAGATCGGCTCGATGACCAAGCAGTTCACGGCCGCCGCAATTATGCAGCTGGTGCAGGAAGGCGCGTTGGATCTGGATGCCGACTTCACAGAATACCTCACCGATTTCAACGCCCAGGGGCACGTCGTGCCGCTCCGCCGCCTTCTCGATCACACGTCGGGTATCAAGGCCTATACGGCGATGCCCGTCTTCGGGGACCTCGCCGCAAAAAGCCTCCCACGGGACACGTTGGTTTCCCTGGTGGAAGCCGAGCCGTTTGAGTTCGAGCCGGGCACTGCGCAGATTTATAATAATTCCGCCTTCTTCTTCCTGGGCCTAATAATCGAGAGGATGTCGGGGCAGAGCTACGAGGAGTACGTCCAAGAGCATCTCTTTGACGAGCTGGGGATGGACGACTCGTACTACTGTTCGGAGAGCGCCATCCGGGAGAATAGGGCCCACGGCTACGACGGCTCACCGCAAGGACTCCAGAGAAAGGGCTACCTGGATCATCTCTGGCCGTACGCTGCGGGGTCTCTCTGCTCCACCGCGGGCGATCTGATCCGGTGGAATCAAGCCCTCCATCGGGGATCCATAGTGTCTGAGGCATCCTACCAGGCAATGACGACACCCATGCCGCTCGTAGATGGGACGCCCCTCGAGTACGCGATGGGGTTGGGCGTCGGGGATCGCTCAGGGGCGCGTGTCATTAGTCACGGAGGAGGAATCAACGGCTTTCTCTCCGACGGACGCTACTACCCGGGCGAGGAACTCAGCATCATCGTGCTCCAAAACTCGACCGGCCCTCAGGGGCCGGGGGCTTTGAGTACTGCGATCGCGGAACTGATTCTCGGTCCCGTGCCGGACCCAGTAGCCGTGGACTATTCAGGAGCCCTTGAGGTGCTCGTGGGTGAGTACATTGGCCCTGCTCGCGGCACGCACCTTCACATGACGGTCAGTCGCGAAGGTGACCAGTTGGTCTTCACGCGCCGCGGACAGGCGGATGGCCAGCGGCCGCTTCATGTCGGAGACGGCGTTTGGCAGATCGGGGGAACACGCTTTGAGTTCGACGTGGTCGGGGACCGAGCGATCGAACTGATGATCTTCCAGGGGGCGGCACGGTACAGGCTGAAGAGGAGTCCCTGAGGCCCGACGGCGGAGCGTCGGGATACCTGTGGCAGGTACTAGAACGTGGAGGGACTGATCCACGGCACGTCGCGTAACAAACAGTTATGTGACATCGCGGAACGAGGCTTGGGGCAACCCCGTGCTCAGCTCTCGGTGAATCCCAACGCGGCTGAGGCATCCCCTCGTCCCTCTCCCACATCTGAGCACTGTCCGCGCCTCCGCTCGGGCTGCTCTCAGGCCAACCCCGCAGCCCCGTGCCCCGCGTCCCATGCCTCACGCTGTCCCCGCTCGCCTCTCACCTCATTTGGGCCCTTGAATTTCCTATCCGTGGGCCGACCGAGTTCCGCGGCCGATGCCTCGACTGCTGGACCGATCAGGAGCAGTGCCGTGAGGGCCAACAGGCCTGGTCGGAATGTGGAAATCGGTCTCATGATGCCTCGTCGCGTCACGTGCGATGTGCTCAGGAATCCCGACAAAAGCAACATCCCACGCGGCACATAAGGGGGCAACAGGATGGACCGGTTCAGGCTTTCCATCGCTCCAAATAGGCGTCCACGGAAACCTTTCGCCTCGTCGACTTTGAGGTCATGGACCGGACCTTCCCGAAGATGGGTCGCTCGGGCCATCCCCGGTCGAAGCGGCCCATGGTCCAGAAGATGCCGCTGTAGGAGTTAGGGTCGCGACCGTCGGTGGCGTACCGGTTGTTGAGTTCGACCATGACGTCGAGCGCCTCACGCGGATGCTCGGTCCACTCCAAGATTTTCTTTCCCCACAGCATGCGCAGGTAGTTGTGGATGCGGCCGTCCTGGACCAGTTGCCTTTGGGCGGCGTTCCACAGCTCGTCGTGAGTCTCTGCGTTGGTGAACTGCTCCAGCGAGTAGCTGTGGTCTCTTGGGTCCGACACGTGATCCTCGAGCGTCCCCCGGGCCCACGCCGGCAGAGTTTCGTAGCGCGCGTAGTCGGGCGCATTCGTGCAGTATCCATAGCCCAACTCGCGCCAGGTGATTAGTTGGTCTAGGAAGGCTTCGGCCGGCTCGCTCATGCCCCACCAGCCTTTGCGACGACCGTCCGCCTTTTCGGATAGGCGAAGCGGTGTCCATCCCTCGGCTTGAGTGACCGCGCTGAATATCTCGTGCGCCGAGATGTGGCCGTAGTGCAGCCAGGTGGACAGCCCGCTCGGGGCGTCGAGGTCGGGGTGGTTGCGATCGTCCACATAGCGAGGGAGGCGGTCATCTACGAAGTCCAGCATCTGGGCCCGCCCAGCCGTCGCTCCACCTTTCCATTCGGTGACCCCGACGGAGTGATCGATGGGAAGGGTGCCGACGAGGGTTTTCGAGTCGAGGTCCGTCTCCCGCGTGGGATCCCACCGTGTGGTGACGGAGTCCGGGAGTGCGTCGAGCCTTGGAATCCGCAGTCCACTCAAACTGTCTGCAGCTGGCATGTCTCCGAGGTGTGCAGGCAACTCCTTGTGGAGAAAGCGGCGGAAGTGGTATGCCGCTGAGAAGACCCGTTCGGTGGCCCGCAGCGGCAGGAGGCCACAACTGTCCACGGCCTCGACGCGCACGCCCTCTAGCCGCGCTGCCGCTTCGAGCAGCCGAGGAGTCCCGAATACCGGGGAGTCGTCCGTAATGACGGCGCAGGCGGCTGTTGCTAGAGCCGAGAGGAGGCCGCTACCGGCGCCCGGCTTCGGCTCGACGTAAGGGAAGTAGCAGACGGCCTTGGACGCGAGGGCTCGCTCGTGCTCGAGCATGCCGTCGATGATCGCCTGGTGGTGACGATCACAGGCCCATCGATACTCGGCTGACACTGCCTCGAAGATCAGCAACGGCTTCTGGAGCGTCTCCGCGAGGTGCGCAGCATGGTCGAGCGCGTAGTTCCGTTCCAGGCGCCGGGTGGCCGTCATCCAATAGAGGACGTATTGGCCATCCGCGCGCGTTGGCACCGCGGTCAGCACTCGCACCCTGATGGGTGGGACCGGCCTCATGGAGCGGATCCAGCGGGGCTAAGCGCGGGCCGTCCTTCTTTGTATCTCACCGTAGATCTATTGTATAGGAATATGTGACCTAAGTGCAAAAATATGGCACAAGTTGGCAATCTGTCCAACTATTGCTATGCTCTTGTCCAACAAATCCTGAGCCTTTCAGATCTCACATCGAGCCTTCGAGGGCCTTGTCAACCTCTACATCATGACCGGGGGAGTCTCCGTCCGAGCTTCTCGGCGGGGCTCGGCGTTTGATTATGGAACACACTGAGACACTTCTGGCACTGGCTGAGATTTGCGCGGCGTTTGCCGGCTTCGCGGCGCTGGTCAGCGCGCTTGGAAGGGGCAATGACAAGATCGCGGAGGCCGTGCATGACCTGCTGCGTCTGCGGTTGGTCATCTCAAGCAGCGTCTCCGGGGTCGCGGCAGCGCTGCTGCCGGTAGGCCTCGCCGGCTCGCGAACATCTGTCAGGCCGGCTTCATCTTCGTCCGATTCGTCGGGTCCGCATTCCACCATGAGGGCCGTCTATTCGATGGCTAGACTTGATCTCTGGCCCCGGTCGCTGCGCCGCACATTGAGCCGCACAGCTTGCGTGGCTGCTATTGCATTCGTCGCTGCGTTCGGAGATGCAGCCGCACAGGAAGTCTCACTTCGAGGCCGTGTCCTAGACGGCGCGGATATGCGACCCGTAGCCGGCGCGTTGGTCACGGTGGTGGAATCCGGCGCTCAAGTGCTGACCGGGGACGACGGCCGATTCGGAGTCAGCAGCCTCGAGCCAGGGCTCGTCTCCGTCCTCGTGGAAATGATTGGGTACGCGGGTGCTCGGCGGGCAGAGATCGTACTGCAGTCGAGCCGTTCGACCTACGTCGAATTCCGGCTTGAGAGGCAGGCGATACAGATCGAGGGCATCGTCGTGGGTGCGCCGGCCTTCAACGTTCCCAACGCCGCACCGACGTCGGTCCAGCTGTTGTCCAACGAGGAACTGCGCAGGACCCCGGGTGGACTCATGGACATCTCGCGGACCCTGCTCTCGCTGCCGGGCGTCCTGGGTGGGGTCGACAACAGGAACGACCTCCTGGTTCGCGGAGGTGGTCCTGGCGAGAACGCGTACTACCTGGACGGCATCCGCATTCCGCAGATCAACCACTTCGCGACACAGGGAGCTTCAGGCGGGGCGCTCGGTCTGGTGAACGTCGACTTCATTCGTGAGACCGAGTTCTTCAGCGGTGCGTTCCCGGTCCGGTACGGGGACGCGCTCAGTTCAGTGCTGAGCATCGAGAACCGACCAGGCAGCCCGGACGCCGTCAAAGGCGACTTCACCCTCGGTGCCACGGAAGCCGCATTGACGCTGGACGGTCCTGCGGGCCCGAACGGGAACTGGCTGTTCAGCGTTCGCAGGTCGTACCTGCAGTTCTTGTTCGCCGCGATTGGACTGCCGATCCGGCCGGACTACTGGGACGCCCAGTTCCGGCTGGAGTACGATCCGACCGAAGTCGACCGTTTTCTAGTCGTCGGGATCGGCGCGGTAGACAACTTCGGGATCGTCGCCCCGACGGAGGGAGATGAATTCGACAACTTCGAGATCTTCGAGCGGGTCATCGACAACGACCAGCGGAGCTACACGGTCGGGGCGAGTTGGCGCCGACTGATCTCGGGCGGTTTTCTCACGACCACGTTGAGCCGGTCGACGAGTGACTACACGTTCAGCGACCCAGGGTCCGACGGCCTCCCGATCCTGACCAACGAGAGTCTCGAGACGGACAGCAGGTTCTCTACACGTGCGGATCTCGCCCTGGGCGACAGGGTCACGTTCGATGGCGGCGTGGATGTCACGCGCACCTCTCTGGGCGTTGGACTCTTCCAGCGAGCCGTGCCTGGCGGGTCATTGCCGGTCGACCTCGAATGGGACGGACGGAGAGATCTTTGGAAGCTCGCAGGCTACGCCCAGTTGACCGGGGACGTGGGCGCGAGGACGACGCTGAGTGCCGGTGTTCGGGCGGACGAAGTTTCTGCGCTCGAGAACGGGTTCGCCGTTTCGCCGAGGGCTTCCGCGAAGGTTGCTCTAGGTGAGGATGTCTCAGTGCAGGTGGCTGCTGGGGTATTCCATCAGGCGCCGAGCCTGTTGGCGCTCTCGGTCGAGGAGGGTGGCCAGCCGGTGAACTTGGGCCTCCGCCAGCAGCGCAATGTCCAGCTCGCGGGCGGCCTGTCGTGGGTCGCCAACCCCGGTCTACGCATCACCGCTGAAGGCTTCTACAAGGATTACGACCGTGTGCCGCTTCTGCGCGACGACTCGCGGGTGGCGCTGTCCAACCTGGGCGGCGACTACGGCTTCGTCGGCGCGGAGCCGCTGACGGATGACGGAACGGGCCGGGCACGGGGCGTGGAGCTCTTCGTGCAGCAGAAGCTTCTGGGGAGTGTCTATTTCCTGGGCGCGTACACGCTGTCATGGAGCGAATTCGCCGGCGGGGACGGCGTTCTGCGGCCATCCGCCTGGGATCGACGCCACGCCATGGATCTCACCAGTGGCTTCAGGCCCAGCCAGTCGTGGGAGTTCGGCGCGAAGCTCAGGTGGTTGTCCGGGCTGGCGACGACGCCCTGGGACCTCGCGGCGTCCAAGGTGTCCTACGCCTTGACCGGAAGGGGTATCCCGGACTGGGACAGAGTTGGACAGATCCGAACCCCGGCGTATCTCAGGCTCGATCTGCGGGCGGAGAGGCGCGTGAGCTACGCCGGCTGGAACGCAGTTTTCTATCTCGATCTGCAGAACGTCCTGAACCGGAAGAACGCGGTCGGATTCGCCTACACAGAAAGTCCTGAGTATTCGAACCGCATCAGGCCGATCGATGGAGCGGGGCTGCTGCCGACGTTCGGATTCAGTATCGAGTTCTAGGGGGCCTCAGAGGTCATTCGCCTCAGGCTCCGCCTCCCCTCCCCCACGCTGTCCCCGCTCGCGTCTCACCTCATTTGGGCCGTTGGATTTCCTATCCGTTTAAGGTGTTTGCCTGTATTTGCGGCTTGACTCCGCGGGGCCTTGGCCGGAGAATGCCAGTATCCTCAATCAAACCGGAGATGAAGCCGAATGGACACGAAAAAGCTCTTGGTAGGTACGGTCAACGGTGCTGCAGGAATGATGGCTGTCTCCTACTTGATTTGGGGTGTCCTGCTAAAGGATTTCTTCAGCGCTCAGATGTCTGTAGAGGCTTTGGATCCTCCGATCCTACTGCTGCAGGTGCTCTCAAGCGCGTGCGGTGCGCTGCTCCTTACGATCGTATTGTCCTGGAAGAACCCCTCAGGGGTTTCTGAAGCCATGAAGGACGCTGCTCTCATCGGTGTCTTGATGTGGCTCGGGGTGAACCTCTGGAACATGGGGTCCTATGAAATGTGGAACAGCATGCAGGGAGCCCTGACGGATGCCGTTCTAACGGGGATCCCCTTTGCTGCTGCTGGAGGTGCGATTTACTGGACCACGATGCGCGGTGAACTGCAGTCGGGTCGTATAGTGCAGAGCGACGAGCCTAGCAGTGATTGACGCGTGAGCTGATTTTAAATTTCGAACGAAAGAGACCCGGCCCCGCCATTGGTGGGGCCGGGTGTTTTCGGCAAGCAAGACATGTACGCACCTAATTTTGGAGTGGCCAGCGCCCGACTCACCGCCGTAGCTATTCTTAGCTACGACGGCTGGCACATGAACACGACCGAGGCCCAGTGTGCCTTTTCACGGCAGAGCAGGACTTGCTAGGTGCGGCGCGAGTTGAGCAGAGCGCACCCAGATCGATCCTGAATCACCGACGACGAGAGTCGAGCCTGTGTGCGGACGCACGTTCAAGCGGGTGATCCCTCGACATCCGCTCAAAGGGCGGCGACCAGGCTACCCAAACGTCCTTACGGAATGCCTCTCCGACGCCCGCCCCCACCAATCATCAGCCCTCCGACCCCAGCAAGAAGCGCTGGAGGCACCGGGAAGAGGTCGCCGGGATCGTTGGATCTGTGTAGACAAGGGCTGCGGGTCGTGCTGGAGGCGCAGGCCGACTCCGATGAAGAGGATCAGTTTCTCATGCCCGTTGGCCTCGTCCGAGGGCGTAGCGACCCGTTGGGTTGGGAAAGAGATCCGATTTTGGAACGAGTAGCGGTCTGTCGAGGAGGCGCTGAACCTCGGGCCGACAAAGCCCCGCCCAGTTAGGTAAGACCAAGCGGGGCTTCACGGCAATCCGTTCAGCCGACTGTTACCTCGCCCCGTCCGGTTGCTCACTGATCAGCCGGGACTCACGGTCCGCCTTGATGTTCTCCATCCCCGCTTCGTCGAGATGCGTCACCGCGATCCACGCGTGCGACATCTCGTCGGCGGTTCGGTCGCCGATGCCCACCCACTGGTCCGGGTCGGGGTTGTACCGGTTGTTCTCGGTATTGTCGTACCACCCGGTCACGATCAGTTGATCGCCCGGCTCGAGGAGCGGGGCGGAGTCGTCTGCGTAGATGTGGCTGTGATGCCAGAGCGCACTCCAGTTGGAGACCATGCTCGCCGTTTCCCGACGCCCATTCTTGCGCAGGACCTGGAGCGACATCGCCACGAGCCGCGTGTGGCCGTGCGGCTGGAACGAGTCGATCCGCACCGGTGTGTCGAACGAATGGAAGCCTTGGGTCATCAGGGTGCCGTGAGGCGCGATGTCGTAGCCACGCCCACCGACCCCCCCGTCCAGGAAGTATAGGCTCAGCGTCTGTTGGTACTCCGACTCGTACTCCTCGGGCTGGAACCAGATGCCGATCTCCACCTGATCATCTTCCAGCTCCACGCCATTCGGCCAGTAGTGGATGTCGAAGGCCACGCTGGCGTCGGCAGGCAGCTTCCGGCACGCGCCGTCCGGGACGATCTCACCAACCTTGCCCAGCGCGTACTCCGAGAGGCGACCGGCGCTCTCCCCGTCGACCCGGAAGGAGGAGTTGGCGTGGTGCGCCACCGCTCGTCCTTCCACGGACGGTTTGGTCTCGACCGCCATGATGCAGCGCTCGGTGTTGACACCCACCGGCACCAAGGGCTTCCACCACCGATCCTGACCGACCTCGGGAACGTCGTAGGGGTCGGACTTCACGATTACGTCCGGCGGTCCAAAGCGCTCGGCGAGGCGGAACTCGGCGGGGTCAGGCCACTCGACCGGCAGGGGCATGTCGGCCGGGTCACCCTCCGGGGAGCCCGCGGCTACCCAGGCGGTGATCGTCGCGATCTTCTCGTCGCTCATCCGCCAGTCTTCCTTCAGGTCCTGAATGCCGACGTCCGTGTCGTACTGGTACGGCGGCATATCGCGGGATTCGACCATCCGGCTGATCCGGCGGGCGTAGCGCCGCGCGTCCTGATAGGTGAGGAGCGACATCGGCCCGATGGCGCCCGGCTGATGGCAGACCTGGCAGTTCTCCTGGAGAATCGGCGCGATGTCCTTCGTGAAGGTCAGATCGATGCCGTGCTCGAGACTCGGCCCAGTGGTTTGCCCAACGAGCTCGCCGTGGCCGGCCAGCCCGAATCCCGCAAGCATGACGAGCAGACCCGTCATTCCACTCGTCGACATCACCTGATGGTTGGACTCGTGCATTGTCAACTCCTTTCGAAAGGGCCCCTCAGGCATCGCCGCTTCGGACGACGCCCTCTGCCATTCTAGTCCTTCAGTACTCATTTACGTTCACTGCCACGTACGCGTTCGACCAACAGCACTGGAGACCAGGGCCGCTATCTGCCGCGTTGAAATTGTCGACCCGGATCCGGATCACGTACTGACCGGGCGTGTCGAACATCGCCGTGAAGTGCCCCATGTTCGCCTGCGGCCCCTCAGTGGGAAGGAGTACGGCTTCCCCGGTTCGAACCGGACCGGGTCCATGGGCGCGGAATCCTCGTCGCGCCGGTGCCGCACCCGCCGGCGCCTCCGTCAATGACTCGAACGCGAACGCGGCGCCCACGGGCCCTTGGTGCTTCCATAGCGACATGTTCACGGGCCCGAGTTCCCGATCGCCCCGGTCGACAGCCCAGAAGCGAACCTCGACGGGCTCACCGACGGAGGCCGTGAGCGTCTGCGGGTATCGAATGCCTTCGATCCCCACCACCTCAGGGCCGTCTTCCTCGAATCGGATCCCAGGACGAAGAGATCCCGCGGCCATCGCGCCCCTGCCGAGCTCATAGGCGCCCTTGATGATCCTACCCGGTGACTTGAGCCTGCCGGGGACGCGGGTCGTGTATCCGTCGGTGGTCACAGTCCACCAGACATCACCTTCGAAGTCAGCTGGGACCACCACGCCGAACGCCCCACGCTCCCGTGGGCCACCGAACAACCCCAATCGCACATAGTTCACGACCGGGAACGACGTGGGCTGTGCCCCATCGAACTCGGCCGGCTCGATGAAGTTGTCCTCCCCGAGTGCGATCTCGATCAGGTCCTCATCGTTCCGGTTCATGAATCCGAACGAGAGGGTGTAGGTGCCGTCCTCGTTCTGATAGAACCCGTCGAAGTAGGGCGCGACGAAGTTGTCGCTCGAGTTGGACGGCGCCAGAGGAAACTCCCGCTGCGTCCAGTCCTGCGCGGCGACGCCAACGGTAAGCGTTGCCATTCCTAGAACGGACAGCGTGATTGTGGTCTTGAGTCCCTGCACTTTGGTCCTCCTTGACCTGCTGTGCGCCTCATCGGGGTCTGCCCCAACTTTGGGGATCGGGCGTCTGCGCGAAAGGAGCCCAATGCTATCCGTTGCCGTCATCGTGCGCCTGACCCATGATTTGCCGTTCGTCTGACGCGCCAATGTGAGTGGGTGGTTCCCTATGTTCCCAAGGGTTTCAACAGTGTGCCTCGCCGCTGTCCTACTCGCCGCGGCGGCCCCTGAGGCAAGGGGGCAGGACGCGGGCGAACTGGGACAGGCGGACGCGCTTCGTCGCCACCACCCAGGGCTTTACGATCTGCTCGGCCGCCTGGAGAGGGCGCATGGCGTGCTCTTTGGTGAGCTCGCCGGTGAAGGGGAGAGCGTCCGGGCGAACGGCGGCGAGGTCCCGACGCCCGGCTTCGAGGCCGACTTGGTAGGGCGCCTCACATCGCTCGTTCAGGGTGAAGAGAGATCCGCGGAAGTAGCAGGAGTGGCGGACGCCGGATACGAGGCGCTCGGTTCGCGCACTGCAGGAATCATTCGCTGGGGTCATGCTTTCCAGCGAGAGGTTCTGTCGATTCTTGCCGATCCCGCAGTCACGGACCGAAACGCAGCCCTGTCCGCCGCGGTGGGGGTATACCGGGGCCGCGCCGAAGCCGCTTTGCCGAATGTGCCGAAGAACATGGATGTCCTATACGGCCACCCTTATGCGCTTGCCTTCCGGACCGGCTACCCCGATCTCGACGGTCTACTCTGGGCGGGTCACTGGCTGCGACTCGCGACGACGGAGCCTTTGACCGATCTGCCTCCAGGTCCGGATCGCCTCGCCGGCGTAGACACGGTCGCCACGCGCCACCACGGCAAGCTCAGCCATGGCGAGCCGCCCCAGTCCTTCCCCAGCGAGCTCCCTCTGGCTCCGGCGATCGCTCCCGGCTTCATCTGGCTGAGCCCTGAATCGGCGATGATCTGGGACAACCTGAGTATGCTGTTGGAGGTGATCGCGGACGTGCTGGCATCACCCGAGGCCGTCGACGCGCGGGGAGCTGTGGACGCGGCCGTCGACTTCTTCATGGAGGCGGACCTCGCCGTGACCGACCAGGACGAGTGGGAGATCATGGCACTCCGTCACGGCATTTTCTTCCAGGGGGGCTTCCCACTCGCGGTGATGACGGAGAACGAACGCAACTCGAGCGGACACGCCGCGCACCTGGCGGGTGGCCGGAGGCTCATGGCGATCCCTGGCATGCCGAGACGCTGACGACCCTACACCGTCAGTCCCGAAGTCCGAAGGTCACAAGCGTGTGCCCCGAAATGACGGACACATACTGCTTGCCGTCCACCATGAAGGTGATTGGGGCCATCACGATCTGGGCTCCGAGGCTCGCCTTCCACAGAAGCTCACCGGTGCGTGCGTCGAGCGCGTGGAAATAACCCTCGCGCCCACCCGTGAAGAGCAGATTTGTCTCCGTGGTCAGCATGCCGCTGTCACTGACGTCGAACTGGTCGTACTTCCACTTCGCTTCACCCGTACGAGGATCCATGGCGATCACCGAACCGTGACCGACCGCGTCGGTCCAGTTGTTGATGGGTGTGCTGCGCCCGATTCCGATGGTTGGCGCGCCCTCCGTGGGTGAGAGCACTCGGAAGCCTCCGCCCAGGAACATGCGGCCCTCGCGGTACACAGACTCTTCCGGCTCGTAGATGGTCGCGTAGTCCTCCCACGCGGCGAAGTAGAAGAGTTCCGTCCGTGGGCTGTACGACGGCGGGTACCAGTTGGTGCCGCCCTGGTTGCCTGGCCAGGTCGGTGCGCCGGCGGGCTGTGGCGTTTGGATGGGCCGGCCATTTTCGTCGAGCCCGCTGGACCAATTGACCTTCACGAAGGGAGTCCCTGAGAGGAACTCTCCATCTGTCCGGTCCAGCACGTAGAAGTAGCCATTGCGGTTCGCCCACAGCATCAACTTCCGAGCTTCGCCCTCCCACTCCATGTCCACGAGGAGGGGTACTTGGACTGCGTCGTAGTCATACCCGTCGTTGGGCGTGAATTGGAAGTACCAGTCCAATTCCCCGGTATCCGGGTTGAGCGCGATGACGGCGTCCGAGTAGAGGTTGTCGCCCGGTCGCTGGCCGGGATTCCAGTCGGGACCGGGATTCCCGACACCCCAGTACGTCAGGTTGAGCTCGGCGTCGTATGAACCCGTGAGCCAGATGGGTGCACCACCGTGCTCCCAGTCGTCTCCCTCCCATGTCTCGTGTCCAGGTTCACCCGGGCCGGGAATCGTGTAAAAGCGCCATGCTTCCTCACCGGTATCAGCGTCGTAGGCTGCTATGAATCCACGAATCCCGAACTCACCACCGCCCACGCCGACGAGCACTTTGTCCTTCACGACGAGCGGGGCCATCGTGATCGAGTACGCCTGATTTACGTCGGCAACCTCGATGTCCCACAGAGGCTGTCCGTTCGTCCGATCCAGAGCGATGAGGCGGGCATCCAGCGTGCCCATGAAAACCTTGTCGTCCAGAACGGCCACGCCGCGGTTGTTGGCCCCGCAGCAGACGGCAGCAGCTTCATCGTTTGTGTGACGATACATCCAAAAGACGCGGCCCGTCACGGCGTCTACCGCCATCACGTCGTTGGGACGCTCGGTGATGTACATGATGCCGTCGACCACGATGGGGTTCGACTGCCAAGCCCCGAACACCTGGTTTTGGAGCACCCACTTCGACTCCAGATCTGTGACGTTCTCCGTGGTGATCTGACTCAAGGTGCTGAAGCGCAGACTCGAATACGAGCCGTGGTAGGTCAGCCAGTTCTCGGGCTCGTCTGCCGCGTTCAAAATCCGCTCGTAGGGGACTTGGGCGCCAGCATTCACGGCGGCGCCGAGCGCGAGAAGGGCGAAGACTCCCGCCGTTGCCGCGCGTTGGAAGCGGTTCATCGGATGCCCCTCAGTGTCAGGAGATAGCCTATGAGATCCGCCACAGCGTCCGCCGAGAGCGTGGTCGGCCTCTTGTCCGAGGTGCTGCCGACTTCGTACTCCGTCAGATCGGCTTTGACGAGTGAGATCAACCGCTGTTGCGAGTCGATGAGCTGCACCGTGTAGGTGTCCTCGTTGAGGCGTCGACCACGAATGGTCTCGCCGTCCCGGGTCACGGCTCGAATGGGTCGGTCGATAGGGCGAAGCGCGGCATCTGGATCGAGCAGAGCGCGCTGCAAAGCGGCCGGCGTGCGAATGGCTCCGATGTCGCTGAGGTCCGGGCCCAAGTAGGGCCCCCGGCCGTTCACACGATGGCACGACGCGCAGCCTCCATCTCCACCGAACAACTCCTCACCGCGTGCTGCGTCGCCGACCTTTACCGCCACGCCGCTCGCGTCGAATCCGGCACGGATGTATGCGATGATGCCAACGAGTTCGTCCGGCTGCAGGTCGAACGCAGGCATGCGACCGCCACCGATCCCGCCAGTGATTACGTCGCGGAGGTCTTGGTCCGACTGTGCCCGTCGGAACTGTCCAAGGCGGAGGTTAATCGCGTCCTCTTCGTCGCCGTTCGCGCCATGGCACAGCGCGCACTCGGATGTATAGACACGGGAGCCCGCCTCGATGGCGGCACTCGTGTACTGGTGGTCACCGAGCGCTTGTGCGGCAACATCTCTCGTGAAGCTGAACACAAGCAGGAGCGCAGCGAGTGCGGAAAGGAATAGCCGGCGAAGTCGCGGCATGGCAGTCTCTGTTGGTGTCGCCCCGCACGAGCGTGGCTGCAGCCGACTAATGCGGGAAAGTGATAGGCCTCACGATGATCGTCACATCCTGGTCGTGGTACAACGCGCCGTCGTCTGCTCGACCGCGGAGTATGTAGGTACCCGGTCGGTCGAAGGTGACGGTGACCTCCCACCGGCCATCCTGAGGCACCGGTGGCGGCATAAAGAGTGGAGCCCATGGCGAGTTCGCTCCGGCCCGTGTGTCCTCCCACGTCTTCACCTGAGGAGGATCGAAGGCGACGGGGCCGTCCGCTCGATAGACGAACCAAGCCAGATGCGTCGCGACGACTTTGCTGACCGTGATGCGGGTGGGTGGTCGCAACTGTCGCGACGTGAGCATGGGTGGGCCGTCCAACTCCGCGGCAGCTGCCGCAGCTCGCTCTGCACGCCGACGTGAATCCTCGATCGCCCGCTCCAAGCCATCATCCGCGATTGTCGCGATCAACGTGACTGGCTCACCAACGCGAACGTTCCGCACGGCGTCCCCCTCGACCGTGAGGACGGGAGGTGTGTTCGCCCTCGTTGAGGCGGTACTCGCACCGATACCGAGTGCGCCCGTCTCTGAAGCGATCACGATGTTGTCGAGCTTGTAGTCCAAGCGGAGCGATCCGTATGCGTACTCCGTCTGTCCCTGCGTCGTGAGCGTCCACTCGAGTTCCTGATCACCGAAGTCGGCCGGGACCTGGATCTTGAACACGAATCGATTACGGCGCGGCCTGAAGTGGGTGGGTTGACCCTGATCCGCTGGGCCGGGCGAGAAGCTATTCTCTGGTCCGGTCGCGACGTCCAGTTCTTCGTTCCAATTTCTGTTCATGTAGCCGAATACGAGATTGAACGTGCCGTCGTCGTTCGACTCCCAGCCTTCAAAGGCCGGAGAGACGTTTTGCCCGTGCTGGTACGTGAGTTGGGCGTTCGCCGGATGACCCATCGCCAGAGCTGCCACGGCCATGACTCCGGCCACCCAACCTATCGCCCTGAATCCGATCATCTAACGGCCCCCTGGAATGACCATACACAGCGGGCACCCGATCACATGATCGTTTACGCCGAGATCGAGATTCTCCCTACGCTTAGCCATTTCCGCCTGGAACTGTTGGTCTGTGAGCGCGAGCCTCATACCCAGATCAATGAACATGTTCGCCACGGATCTGTTGCCCGAGCCCTGCCAGTTTCGTGCATCGGCGATGTTTCGGTTGCTTTCCGTATTGTCCATGTAGCCGGTGATGTGGAGCACAGTGCCCTTGGGCAATAGCGGCTGATAGTTGTCCGCGAAGGCATAGCCCCGGACCCAGTTGTGGTCGTATCCCACGCACGAGATCGTTTCGACATTGAAGCCCCAAATCGCCTCAAGGCACATGCGGTCACCGGGGGCATGCAAGTGTGGCTCGAACGTCACAATCTTGGTGTGCTGCTGGAGGACGGTGTACGCATGCAGTTCCTGATCCTTCTTGCCAGCTTCAATGTCGATGTCCGAGCCATTGGCCAGCACGTAGCCAGCTGAGCGGTACTTCGGCTCGTAGTCGCGGGGATGGAAACGGAATCCGATCTCGAGGCGCGCCCGCGTATCGCTTCCGTTCGAGTGGAGATGCGTGGAACCGGAAACGACGCTCGATCCGGCCTTCAGCAATTGGCCACCCTCGTCGTCAAAGATGTCGGGGTTCCGACCTACCTCGTGGACCGGCCACCCCACGGGCCTCACGTCCGGGTCGTCGAGCACGCGTGTGCTCCACACCATGTGGTGGAAGACGTAGAGCCCACCCACCGTCTGGCGTTCACTATCTCGGTTTTCGCGCACATCGTTGATCTCGCGGATCTCCACGGACGCTACGTACCGGTCTTCGGTGAGCCCCGTGGGAATACTCGTGATGTCCCCCCACCAATCTGGAGCGTCGCCCTTCACGAGAAATTCTTGCGTACTGACCACAAGATCCGGCTCCCCAAGGGTCCAGATCGCTTCATCCGAAAACTCCAGAGCGGGCGGCATGTGTGCCGGGTCGCCCATGGGAGTCCCGCCGCGAGCCCACTGCGCGATGGCTGCGACTTCCAGGTCAGTCAGCGATGGGTCGTCTTTGAAATGTTGGATGCCGATGTCCTTCTCGACGTACCAGGGTGGCATCGTACCCATTCGGTCGCGAATCCCAGTGCGACGCATGATCTGCCTGGCGTAGGGCTGGACGTCGTCATACTCAACGAGCGACATGGGTGCCACGCCGTTCGGGCGATGGCATTTAACGCAGCTTCGCTGAAGGATGGGTGCGATGTCGCGCGTAAACGTCACCCCAGCGTCGCCGGTGCCGTCTTGGGCGCTCATGGGTCGCGCAGCGAGGGTGGCGAAGGCGACGACGACAGCCATCACCGTTATGACGGTCGGCTTCAGACCTGTCCACGATGTCCGCATTCGTACTACTCCTGTGCAGATGAGCGGGCCTTACAGGGAGGGTCCGACAGGTCCTCCGGAATCGCCGCAACTGAAGCGATATTAGGGATGGAAGCGTGGGGGATCAAGGCTCCGGGGGCACTGCGGCCGCCAGGCCGATTTCATCCGAAGGGCCTCAGTTGGGCAGAGCGAACGCCACGATCTCGGCAGGCTCGCCGCGTGCGCTGACCGCCACGATGATGTACTGCTTGCCTTCGTGCATGTACGACATCGGCAGGCCGATCTGAGCCCCTGGGAGCTCGAGCTCGGCCATAATTTGGCCGGTCGCCTTGTCGTGAGCGCGGAGGATCGCGTCGCCTGACATGCCTTCGCCGGCGAACAACAGGGAGCCGGTCACCAACAACCCTGCTCGTGAGGGCTTGCCGGTCCGCGGGATCGTCGCCGGGTCGAGTTCGAGGCGCTCGGCCACACTAGGCGGTGTGTCCCCGTTTGCCATCATCCACGCATGGTCGCCGGTGGTGAGGTCGATAGCCGTGATGCGACCCCAGGGAGGCTTCACGATCGAAACGCCAGGGGCTATCGACGCGCGGCCGAAACCCGCGATGTAGTCCATGTCGGAGCGGTCTCCGCCCTCGATCAGGGCGAGAACCGAAGGAGCCGTGGCGGAGCCGATGTACAGGAAGCCCGTCTCCGGGTCGAGCGCCCCGCCTTCCCAGTTGGCGCCGCCGGTCGAGCTGGGCAGCGACAATACGCCCGCCGTCCCATCGGGCGCGTCCTGGAGCGAGGCCGGCGTGTAGAGCGGACCCATCCGATAGGCAGAAGCGATCTCAGCCGCCCGCGCCTTGATCTCGGGCGTGAAGTCGATGAGGTCGTCCTCGCTGAAGCCCTGTGGTTCGAAGGGGAGGGGCTTGGTCGGAATCGGCTGCGTCGGCGACGTCCACTCGCCGGGAATGTCCGTCTGAGGCACCGCCCGCTCTTCGATGGGCCAAATCGGATCGCCTGTCAGCCGGTCGAAGACAAAAACGAAGCCCTGCTTGGTGATCTGTGCCACGATCTTGCGCGGCGCCCCGTCGATGGTGAGGTCGGCGAGGATCGGAGACGTTGGGTTGTCCCAGTCCCAGATGTCGTGGTGAATCGTCTGGAAGTGCCACACCCGCTCGCCGGTCCTAGAGTCGAGCGCGACAAGGCTGGTCGAGAACAGGTTGTTCCCGTGTCGGTGTCCGCCGTAGTAGTCGCCCGTGGCGGCCTCGGTCGGCACGTAGACGAACCCGGACTCGGGGTCGTACGCAATGGGAGCCCAGGCGGCGGCATTGCCGGTGTAGGACCACGACTCGTTCTCCCACGTGTCGACACCGAATTCACCGGGCTCCGGGATCGTCTTGAAGGTCCACAGAAGTTCCCCGCTCTGAGCGTCGTAGCCGCGGATGTCGCCGGGAGTGTTCCTCCTTGAAGGCGGCCGCATGCCGATGTGATGCGCCGAGCCGACGACGAGCACGTCCCCCGCGACGGTCGCGGGAGAACTCGCTCCCACCGAGCCCACCATGTCGATCCCTTCGCGCGAACGGTGTTGGTCCATCAGGTCGACGACCCCGCCCTCGCCGAAACCTTCGACCTGCCGCCCGGAGTGCGGATCGAGCGCCACCATCTGATATCCGGGAGTTACCACGATGATGCGGCCGTTGCCGGAATCGTCCTGCCAGTAGGAGACCCCACGTCCCGAGTTCGCTCGCGGCGCAGCCCCGAGCCGCTCACCCTCGTCGACTCGCCACGTCCACAGCGTCTCACCCGTGCCAGCAGCGATGGCGACGACGCTGCGGCGCATTCCCACCGTCGCGTAGAGGACGCCATCCACCATTAGAGGTGTCGTCTGTGTCCGTGCAAACGGATTCGGGCCGAAGTTCCTTGCGTTCCACCGCCACGCGATCTCCAGTTCCGAGGCGTTGGTCGCATCGATCTGCGTCAGCGGCGTATAGCTGCTGGCAAAGTCATCGCCACCGTAGACGTGCCACTCACCGTTGTCAGTCCCGGTCTGCGCCGAGGCCGAGAGCGGAAACGCGATCAATGCGAGGAGTGATGCGGCTGATCGATAACGCATGCGGAATCGTCCGGATATTCGTGAAATGAGTGCGGGCAAACCTGCGATCGTCGCGGGACCCCCGCCAGCGGTGGGGAAGATCCCTGACGAGCCAGACTACGGCGAGTCGGTCGTTTACCGGCGGGCTGCTTCAGACGGCTCGGAGGAAGAACTCTGAATGGACGTCGCCACTGTCAGCGACAAGATCCAATCCGCGGCGGGCCCGCCGTCTACCAAACAGTTACCGACTTCGTCGAGAAGAGACTGCCGCAATTCGCCAAAAGACTTATCCCACCTCGGCTAGTTGCGAGCACCGGAAGCAACTTCTTCTGCAGCAGTGAGCAAGCTGTCCAGGGCGGGTCGCCCCAGGTAGATGCCGCGCGAGACCACACCAGCGATCCGCCGTGTGTTGCGGATGTCAGTGAGTGGGTCGGCGTCCAGAATGACGAGGTCAGCCAGCTTGTCCACCTCGACGGTACCGAGGTCAATGAGGCCGAGTACAGTGGCGGGTGTTGATGTAGCCGCTCGGATGGCGTCCATGGGAGACAGGCCGGCTTCGACCAATAGCAGCAACTCGTCGTGGAGACTGAAGCCCGCAACCTGCCACGGCGCCTCTACGCTGAGATCTGTCCCAGGTAGCACTGGAACTCCGGCACGGTGCATTCGGCCCACGAGATCCGCGAGCGCCTCGTATCGGTCTCTCGCAGCCTGAATGCCTTCCCCGGCGAAGAGAGGTGACGTCGCGCTCGCCTTCCACATCTCCAAAACGTCTCCTGAAACGTAGTCCATCTGCCGACCCTCCAGGACTCGTCGACCATCGAACTCTGGATCCACTGACCTGAACGCTGGGTGCCCCACCACAAGTGTGGGCACGAGGGCCGTCCCGGCTTCACGAAAGGCCTCGACGATGAGCGATGCCTTGGATTCATCGAAGGTCCGCAGGAGTCGGTCGGTGAAGTCCGGGCCCATGGCCAGTGCAAACGGGGCGAAGAACTGCCCTGACGTCCGCGCTGCGTCCATGGCCGCGAGCAACTCGGCGCGGAGGGCCTCCTCGTCCGACGAGGCTGCGAGCAGGAGGCCTCCGAGTACGCTTCCTCCATGCTCCACCGTGCGTTGACCCGCCGCAGCAACCGCGGTCACGGTCATCGACGTAGGGACGTGGCCGTCGACGGGCAGACCTTGGATGTGCGATGCAGCCAGAACGGCAGCGTACTCGTCGGGCGCGAGCCAGTCGCGCACTTTGATGAAGTCCGCACCCGCGGCCTTGAGATCCTCAACCGTCGTGGCGGCGCCAGCGACGGTCACATGAACGTGGCCCGCGTAGTCGATGGGAGAGGCGCCGTCGATGTTCGGTCCGCTCCACACGACCCGCGGTCCGCCGATAGAGTCCGATGCCACCAGGACGCTGCGCTCGGCGAGTAGCTCTGCGCAGCGCGGGTCACATCCCATGTCTCGGATGCTCGTCACACCATTCGCCAAATAGAGATCCAAGACTGTCTGATCGGCGTTGGTGTGAGCGTGCACATCCCAGAGCCCCGGGATGACATGACGACCGGTAGCATCAATGACCGTGGCCTCCGAGGGCACGTCGATGCTGTCAGAGGGCCCCATCTCTTGGATTCGTCCGTCCTTCACCAGCAGAGTCTGGTCGCTCTTCGCCTCTGGAGCAGACCCGTCAATCACGGTGGCGTGGATGATCGCGAGCGTGGCTGACTCGTCGGGGCCTGCGCACGCCGTGAGGCCGGCCGACACAAAGACCAGTGCTAGCCATCCACTTATCGTTCCGCCATAACTCGCCATTGGAGCACTCCTTGGACCACACAAGACACCTAGCCAAATCGAGTCGCTATTGTACAGCGGCAACCTAGTTCGCGAATCTGGGCGAACGGCTCGATGTCGTCGGTCGAGTACTACTTAATAAGGAATTGCTGCTGTCGCGGTAGACGGGATGACCCGGTTCACTCGGCTTGCACCTCGCGCCCCTGGGAGAGCATTGGAGTCGCGCAACTGAATCGCGAGCCGTTAGCTGAATCCAGGTGGCCATCCATTCACGTGTGTGATTCCCAAAGCAGAAGAGGAGCGGGTAGAGTAGGCGTGAGGTGGACAACGCCGCGTAACACTGGACCTGCGGCGACCTCCGACCCAACCGGCGTGAGCTGGCAAAGAGTTGTGGGAGTTTGGATTAGATGTGAACCTGAAATTGAAAGTGGAGCCGGCCCGGAGGCCCTGAACGTTATGCAGCATTGTCGCAGATGAGATTGCTCTCAGTGGCGAGGCGGGTATTCCAATTACGGAACGGGATACCCGGGCTGCAGGTTCGCAGGACTGCATTGGCTTGTGGGGTCTGCGTCATGAGGCAGGACAAAGCAGACGTGCGCAGATTATCCGAAGTAAGTCTGTGCAGCACAATTACTGGTTAGGCAGATGCTCGATCTTGAACGTGAAGGGGCGAAATGAGGCACCACACACGACCACGACGCTGCGGGGGCTTCGTGTTCGTGGTGTCCGCGATGCTGCTGGCCTCGTGCGGTGTACAGCGGGACATCTCGTTCGTTGTGATCGTGAAGTCATCCAACTACGCACAGGACAGTGAAGGACAGCTAACACTCCTGAACTACCACTTCTTCTCCGAGATCTTCCTGCAGCCGGGAGGCGAGGTCGTGAGTGCTGCCTTGGTCCGTGCTACTGCGCCAACAAAGCGCATGGAGTACGAATCTCGGGGCGACAACTACTACTTCGAAGGCGGCCACTTCAACTCCGTCGAAGAGGCTGACCAGGCTTACCCGAACGGATCCTATGTTCTAAGCCTAGAAACTCCGACCCTCTCTCTGAGCGAGTTCGAGCTCGCGCTTGAGGGGCCTGGGGGAGTGACGGATATCCCGGATCCGATCCGCATATCGCTGTGGCAAGACGAGGAGGAGGTGCATCCTCTTTCAGTGGATCCGGAGACGGAGCTCGTTGTCCGCTGGTCCGCCTATTCAAACGGCGTGGCAGATCCGCGTGGCATCGTAGACGACATGATCTTCCTTGTGCTCGCGGACTGCCATGGAGAACGCATTCTTCACACCGGTCTCCCCTTTCAGGGCGACTACACGACGTTCCGCACAACGGAGATGCGTGTTGAGGCAGGGAAGCTACGAACCGGTCACACCTACTCCGGGTTCGTCGAGTTCCCGCACGTCGTGGACAGCAAGATCGAGCAGGCTGTCCCGGGTTTCACGTCGTACGCGACGGCAACTTATCTAGATCTTCAAACCACCGGTCAGTCCACGATCGAATCCTGTCCAGATGCTCCGCCCCCGATGGACACGGGCCAGACCGATCGCATGGATTCGACCGCGGCTCAGGGGAATCGTCTTTGACGCGAGGGGCATCTGCCTAACAAGCGATTGCTACTGGCACAGGGTACTCTCGTGGTCGCGCGCGATGCGCGCCGTCGTCAATTGAGGCCGTGCAGCAAAACCGCGAGACGTTAGGTAGCACTCGCTCCCAACACGGCGTCGTGCCGCGAAGCCTGCCCTATCTTCGGGCTTCTCCTCCGCGAACTACGACACCATCCTTCATCACGAAGAGGACGCTCTTCAACTCCTGCGGATCGTCCAGGGGATTGCCGGGAATGGCGATGATGTCGGCGGCCATACCGGGTCGCAGGGCGCCTCGGGTATCCGCCACACCGAGCAGTTCGGCCGCCGTGGTCGTCATGGACCTGAGCAGGTGCTGGGGCGTCATCCCCGCCTCGATGAACATGTCTATTCTGGCCAGTGCCAAGGTCCCCCGTGTGTGACCGGACAGATCGGAGACGGCGTCCGATCCGAAGGCGATGGGGATGCCGACCCTAATGGCACTGCGGATACGATCGATCTGTTGGTCGTGCTCGTCCTCTCCTCCGACGACGGCAGCTTCTTCCGGTGGGAAAGGCGTGAAGACTGCCACCACCCCGTTTTTCTTGGCCAGCTCTAGGTCGACATCTTCGATGGCCCAAAGGTGCTCAAGTGACGTTACTCCCGCTGCCGCAGCGTTGTGCGCTCCTTGGGCTGTCCAGGCGTGGGCCGCCAGGGGACGGCCGGCCCGTGCCGCCTCATCTTTCATAAAGAGGATGTCGTCGATGGAGTAGAGGTAGTCCTGATCGTCTACTACAATCTTGATGACCATCGCACCGAAGTGGATGTTCTCCCGAATGGCCTTCACCATCTCGTCGCGGGTATCGGCGTATAAGTACTCCGGTTCGCCCAGTTCCGGCTTGTCCGGCTGCAGATGGAACTGGCCTCCGAATGGGGCGATGATGCGGCCGGCGTTGATGATGGTGGGCCCGACGAGCCGACCCTCCTGGATGGCCTCTCTAAGCGCCGTGCAGGCGTAGTTCCCCTCATTGCCGATGTCCCGCACCGTTGTGAATCCGACTTGGAGCACAGCCCTGGAGTTCACCACTCCATCGATGGCTCTCGCAGCGTTCGGGTCCCTCAGAGATGTGTAGTAGTAGTCCCCGTTGTCTCGCCCCGTACGGACACTCATACAAAGGTGTGTGTGAGCGTCGATTAGACCGGGGAGTACCGTCGCTGTTGAGAGATCGATGACGTCGGCGCCAGCCGGCACAGGAACGTCGGCGCCCACTGCGGTGATGATGCCTGACTCCACAAGAATGACCTGATTCGTCGAAATCACACCGGCCTCGGGATCGACCACCTGACCAGCTTGGATCGCGATGACCTGGGCGCTGGTTGGTGGAGCATGCAAGGCAACGACGAGGACTGCGGCGAGGAACGCTCTAGAGGGCATCTTGGCATCTGTTGGTTGCGTCGGAGGCTCGGGAACGTGAGCCCAACGAGGTGGTTTCGCCTTCTGATCAGCCATGAGGCGTACTGCTACTGATTAGCAACGTCTGGGTGCGGTGGCAACCGCAAGACTGGTAAATCAGGATGGTAGACACTCATTAAAGACTGATTGTTTACGGTCGGGGCTTAAGTGAAAGCGAGCCATCAGGTGCGAGGATCTGGCCTCGGCGACTCACTCGGCGCCGAAGTCTACGGTGTTGTCAAGCGCATCCTAGAGAGTCCATTGGCTGGCTTCGAGGTGCGGCCCAGTCTTCGTAGACGACTCCTTCCACGCTCTCCATATAGTCTCCTGTATCACCCCTCTGAGGGGCACGTTTGAATCCTCGCGGTGACGCATCATCGACGCGATCCCAACGATTGGGTGGGCCGAGAGCAGACCCGAAGCACAGGCAGCTGAAAGCAACCGGGCTAACGTCCCATAGCACCGCTCTCCTGCTCGGCCCTACAGTACGCGTCGCTGATTCTTCTTCCGGGCACCCTCGTGAAGGCCAACGGCCTGGCCCTTCGGGACACTCCGGTGAGAGCTATCACTCTCACCGCCGCTCCGCGTCGGGAGCACCTTGGCTCGTTACAGGACATTTCTTGATAGGCTAAGCGAGTCCAGAACGAGCGACGGCTCCGTCTTCGTCTGAGGCCTGCTCAACTGGCGCTCCGAGAGTCCGGCCATAGGGATAACGCCGATTTTACAATCCCATGGAGACTCCCATGAGGCGAGGGTCACACCGGGAGGCGCGCCGCCGCCCTCGGTTGTCGCCGCTCTACGACGGGGCTACGATGGCCTCGTCGCCTTCCCGCTGCAGCTTCCTATTGAACATCCACCTCTGCGATTCAGACGCATGATGAGCGATCCCCGGAGGCACCTGCCTCTAACCTATGTTGCTGCCGCGCTGCTGCTGAGCGCACTGTCCACAGTCGCGTGTGCCGGTGCCGGCGGCCCCACGACTCCAGCGCCCCGTTCTGGAGCCGTCGCCGCGAACGCCCCGCCGCCAGCCCCTGATCTCGCCCGACTGGAAGCGCTGTACCGCGCCCGAGCAGACAGCGCTCTGCAACGGGTCAGTGACGCCGACGCCCACTTCATGACCGGCATGATCCACCATCACGCCCAGGCGCTCGTTATGTCGGCCTGGGCGCCCACCCACGGTGCGAATGCCTCGGTACTCACGCTAACCGCCCGGATCACGAACGCTCAGAAAGACGAAATTGCTGTGATGCAACGCTGGCTCCGTGAGCGGGACCGGCCGGTTCCGGAGGTCGACGCGGGCGGAAAGATGGCCCGGGACTCGGGGATGCAGATGCCCGACATGGACATGTCCGACACGCAGATGCCTGGGATGTTGTCGCCTCAGCAACTTCTCGATCTCTCCCGCGCGCGGGGCGTCAACTACGACCGGCTCTTCCTCACCTACATGATCCAGCACCACAACGGCGCGGTGACTATGGTTCATGAACTGTTCGCCACCGATGGGGCTGCCCAGGACGATTTCGTCTTCAAGCTGGCTTCCGACATCCAGGTGGATCAGACTACCGAAGTCGCCCGTATGCAGCAGATGCTCGACGGGCTCCCGTCCAATCAAGACCGATAGCTCAAGCCGTCACCAACGCTCAAGGAATTAAGCCATGAACCCGAATTCACCGACCTCTCCCACCACCTCCCGGGCGAACGCGGCGCGGGCCTGCCTAAGCACAGGGAGGCAACTGGGCCTGACCCTTACGTTGGTGGTGGCACTCTCCAGCTGCGGTGGCTACTCAGCGGTGCCCGGCGGCATGTCGAGCATCGCGCCCTCGATGGCGATGCGACCGTTGACCGTGGACGCGCCAAGCCCAGACCCCCGAGTGGGTTTGCGGGCGGGCCTCTTCGACGCAGAGGAAGCGGTGTGGAATCTGCGGGTCGTGTCCAATACGCCTCCACCGGAGGCCTTCGTCGGTAAGACGAATTCAGACTTGGCCTTCAAGGGCAACTACGCGATCCAAGGCAACTACGATGGCGTGCAGATCTGGGACATCACGAATCCGAGCGCCCCGACGACAGTGATCACCCACCTCTGTCCGGCATCTCAGAGTGATGTGTCGGTATTCGGAGACCTTCTGTTCGTGTCAGGGGAGGGGATGACGGGCCGCCTCGATTGCGGCGCCCAGGGTGTGCAGGAAGCGGTGAGTCATGATCGTCTGCGCGGCATCCGCATCTTCGACATCAGTGACATCCGGAGCCCGAGGCACATCACCAACGTGCAAACGTGCCGAGGGTCGCATACGCATACGGTGCTCGAGGACCCGAACGATCAGGACAACGTGTACATCTACGTGTCCGGTTCGGCCCCCGTGCGCCCTGCCGAGGAGTTGGCCGGCTGCTCGGATGCATCGCCGAACCAAGATCCAAACTCGGCCCTCTTCCGCATAGAAGTCATTCGTGTGCCCATCGCACGGCCTCAGGACGCGGCGATCGTGAGCTCGCCCAGGATCTTCAACGACCTCGTGGCTCCGCCCACGCACGGTCTGGCGCCTGACGACATAATCGCTATGGACGAAGCCGAAGCCGCAGGAGCTTTCGTGGCGGAGTTTGAAGGACGGCGCAGGATTTTGCGGGACCGGACCACACGACCCCTCCTCAACGGCATCATGACCGCACGGGGCGGCACGAGGGTGTCGGCCGCCGACAGCGCAACTCTCCGAGCCTCTATCCCGGCGATGGCTGAGAGCTTGATGGGCGGCGGGGGTGACGGTCTCGGCCCCACACAGTGCCATGACATCACGGTCTATCCTGCGATTGGGCGGGCGGGCGGTGCCTGCGGGGGCTACGGCCTGCTCCTCGACATCACTAATCCGATCGATCCGAAACGTCTGTCAGCCGTATCGGATTCGAACTTCGCCTATTGGCACTCGGCCACGTTCAACAACGACGGCACCAAGGTCCTCTTCACCGATGAATGGGGCGGCGGTGGTGGTCCGAAGTGCCGCGCCTCCGATCCGCCCGAGTGGGGTGCGAACGCCATCTTCACGCTCGATGGCCAGGATATGGATTTCCGGAGCTACTACAAACTCCCCGCGGCTCAGACGTCGCTTGAGAATTGTGTGGCGCACAACGGATCGCTGATCCCGATCCCCGGCCGCGACATCATGGTACAGTCCTGGTACCAAGGCGGCGTCTCCATCTTCGACTGGACGGATGCGAACAACCCCGTCGAGATCGCCTTCCATGACCGCGGTCCATCCGATGCGAATCGGATGGGCGCAGGCGGCACATGGTCCGTCTATTGGTACAACGGAGTGTTGGTGAGTTCCGAGATCTCACGGGGGCTCGACATCTTCGAGCTTTTGCCTAGTGACGCACTGTCGCAGAATGAGATCGATGCTGCGAAGTCGGTGCACTTCGATCACCTGAATTCGCAGGGCCAGCCGCAGATCGTCTGGCCGCACACGTTCGCCCTTGCGCGCGCCTACGTCGATCAGTTGGAACGGTCGCGGGCTGTGTCTTCTGCGTGGGTCACCGAAGTGCGTGCGGGGCTGACGGCCGCGGAGGCCACATCGGGTTCGGCCCGACAGTCTGCGTTGACTGGCATGGCGAGCCAGATCCGTGGGCAGGCCGGCCAGTCCGGGGACGCCGCTAAGGTCCGCATGTTGGCGGACGCGTTGCGCGGTTTAGCAGACAGTTGAGTTGACTCCGGGAGGTGGGCGCTAGGGCGCCCGCCTCCCGGGATCGGCCCGGCCCTTCGGGGCACTCCGGTGATGGATATCGCTATCACCTCCGCGTCGGGAGCACCTTGGCTCGTTATGGAAAACGGCGTGAACGGGTCGGTGCGGGACCCATCTGAACATGGCCCGACTATGCGCCTCTGGGCATATTTCCTAGATAGCATACGAAGTCGAAGTTGTTTCGGATCGACGGCGAGGACCGAGCAGGTGTCGAACGCGTCTGCGTGGGTCACCGAAGTGCGTGCGGGGCTGACGGCCGCAGAGGCCACATCGGGTTCGGCCCGACAGTCTGCGTTGACTGGCATGGCAAGCCAGATCTGTGGGCAGGCCGGCCAGTCTGGGGACGCCGCTAAGGTCCGCATGTTGGCGGACGCGTTGCGCGGTTTGGCGGGCAGTTGAGTTGGCTCCGGGAGGTGGGCGCTAGGGCGCCCACCTCGCCCCATGCCTCGCGCTGTCCCCGCTCGCCTCTCACCTCATTTGGGCCGTTGAATTTCCTATCCGTTTCCGCGAACTGATCCCGAGTAGGGTTCCCAGACCGAGTGTAGTCGTACCTCCCGCATTCGCCTGGGGCATCGAAGACGAAGTTCGCAGACAGGTGGATTGGGGGCACAACCGCTCTGTGCGACCGATCCGTCCCGATGGCGGCTCGTACCGCGCGGGTCTGGGGCCCAAGACCACGGCTCATGACGCCACCTCCCTTGTGCCGGAGGCAAGCGGATCTGGTGACTCCAGCGCCTCGACGATCAAGCGAGACACCGCCCCAGGCTCCTTGAGAAAGGCGTCATGCCCGAACACACTGGGCACGGTGACGTGCCGGGTGACACCCGGTGCTGCCCCGGCGAGCTCATCCACAAGCCAAGGGGGCACCAGCCGGTCCGTGTCGAACGACACCAAGGTCGTGGGGACAGTCCACACGAGACGGATCCACGTCGTGGAGATCGATCGATTCAGAGAGCCGAAGGAAGGCGTCCGCATCGAACCGGCGGGCAAAGTCATCGCCGCGCGCCCCGAGGTACGACTCGACGGGAAACGCAGCTCGCTTTTGATCCGCACCGACTCGGTGATCGAATCGGGAATCGAACTCGACGTCGGAGCGATACGTGGTCATGGCCAACGCTCTGCCCAAGGCTAGTCCACGCGCCGGATCGCCAGCCTTGGCGCCGAAACGGGTGACATCGCGCTGGATGGAGCGCCATGCAGTACCGAGGGGGTGCGGACGGTGCGCCGCACAAAAGAGCACAAGTGACTTCACGGCACGCGGAGCGGACACTGCTGCTGCGAGTCCGACCATGCCTCCGTAAGAGGCACCCACGATGGACACGCTAGGGAGGCCAAGGGCCCTTATCACTTTGAGCAGAGCTCGGGCCTGATCGTTCGTGGTGATCTGCGCTTGAGCCACCGGGCTACGTGGACCACCCAGATAATCGACCCCGATCAACCGGTGCCGGGTGGGGTCGAGTGCTTTACCGGGCCCGATGACCTCGGGCCACCAGCCTGGGGAAGGGTCGCCGGCAGTGGCGGCAAGATGTCGGGAAGCTGAAATGCCCCCGAGGACAACAACTGCGGGCCCATACGCAGGCCCATGAACTTCGTATCCGACTCTTCCTTCGACGGATCCGCCCCGCTCGAGCTCGAGCCGGACAGGAACCTGGCCGGCGATTCCGGGGGACGTGCCGGTGCAGCAATGCGCCTCTACGTGCGTCGCTGCGGAGGTGGGGTGATGCATTTCGATTCTCCTGGTCGGTCCTCACCGGACCCCTGAAGAATCGATCGCCCATATATACGACTGGCGGCCGCATCATAGACGCGACGGGCGACTCATCTACCAATGGACTACGTCCATTGCAGGAGTTGGCACCTTATGGAATTGCCACCTTCCACAGGTTGCCCCGGCGTCTAAGGGCCTATCCCTCAGCCGGTCTCGATGAGGATATGTTGAGCGGAACCTTATAGGGGATGAGCGGGCCTGGTCAACGGGCTTGAGAACCGTCCACGTTTGTGGCACCGTATCGGCTCCGACCCGCTCTTATAGGATGTGAAGTGACCCAGGACTGCCCCGTCGACCACGAAGCCGCCGAACGCGCCGCCAAGGTGTTACCGGGTCCAGTGCGTCGGGGTGTCTACTTCGCCGTCGGCGCAACAAGCGTCGTTCTTGGAGTGATCGGGATCTTCGTGCCTCTCTGGCCGACGACGTGCTTTCTGCTTCTCGCCGGGTGGTGCTTCGCCCGGAGTTCACACCGCGCCGAACGTTGGCTCCACGAAAACCGATTCTTTGGTCGATATCTGGCTGACTACCGGGAGCGAGGCATCATCTCGCCGCGTATCCGACTGACCTCTGTCGTTACCCTCTGGTTGTTCATTGGGGTGTCAGCGTTTTTCTTGGCCAGCCGCCTGTGGGCTGTGGTGCTGCTACTTCTGGTAGCCGGCGCGGTGACTGCACATCTGTACTCGCTGCCCGCCGAAGTCAGGGACAGCTCAGCAGCCTGACGTTGGTCAGCTAGCTGGAAGGTTGGCCGAACTCTCCGACGGTGCCGCCGCCAACTCGTTCGACCACGCTCGCGCCAGAACCGCGACGATCATCGCGGCCAGCAGATACCCGAGCATAGCTCCCGAATAGGCCCGGTCGAGCACAGACTCCAGGGCATCCAAGAACACTACCGTACCGAAGACGATCGGAGCCAAAGCCGGCAGAAGTCCGATCACGTGGACGAGGCCGTAGATGGCTGCTGCGCCGACCAGTCCACCTCCCACCCACATCACCAACGAATCCTGTAGGGCCGTCGGGACGATCACGATGCCCAAAGCGAGTACCGCGTAGCCGGTCACGCTCCCGAGGAATGGATGTCCGCGGAAACGACGCATGGCCACCGCAAGGAGCAGCAAGGCAGACGTCACGAAAAGGAGTGGCACAATCATATCAATGGGTGGAGACAGCAGCGGTATGAACGTCGCGACCCCAGAGTAGTCTGGCAGCGTCGGCATCCCGCCGAGGAACGCAGCCGCGAAGCTGCCGGCCCCCGCCACGATCAGTCCCATGGAAATGCCGACCCACTGTGGAGGCCGGACCCGTGCCTCGGGTTCGGCCCAGGAGTGCCCAAGAGCGATGACGAGCCCGATCGCGGCGCCTGCGATCACCGTCACCAAGAGGAGCCCGAGCGCAGCCCCTCCTACCTGGAATCCATACGGCTGACTCGTCAAAAAGCGAGACACAGTGACCGGCCACTCGTTCGCCACCGACATCCCAAGCGCCACGGCCGCCAGTGCAGAGCCCTTCCAGACCGGCCCCACCTTCAGTCCTCCCCTGCTCCACACGACGATGGCCACAATCGCCCCCACTCCGAACATCAAGATCAGCGTGAAGATGAGTCCGACGCCCAGGATGGACCGCCGACTCTCCGAGTCACGGCGCGCGCGCTGCCACTCCTCAGGGATGTGTACGAAACGGCGCACATTGCCGACCTCATCTCCCAACACGGACACTGCTGCCTGCCCCTCGCCGTCCACTTCGGTCAGCACCGCCCTGTCTCGGAACGTGAAGTTCCAGTCTGTGCGGGCCTCATGAGTCGTTTCTTCTGCCCCGACCTCTTCCCAGTCACCCGGAGGGAGTGCCGCCTCGGCCAGCCGGCGGGCCGCTGGCGCCCCGAGCATCGCCCCCACTCTCCCCTCTGGAAGCGTGTGCACGATTCGTCGGAGCGATCCGTCCACATTGAGGTTCACTAGGAACTCCTCGACCCTATCCTCGGGATCGGCAGTCCAATCGACATACCGGACAACCCACTGCGGAGGGGAAAGGAAGTCTCCCGCGAGCGCGTCGAATGTCTCGAAACCTGCCTCCGCAAAGACGTATTCGTGACCCTCAGACGCACCGCCACCCGTGAAGGTCCCAGGAGTCCACCCGCTCATGTCATGGCCGCTCGAAGTGAGGGCTTCGTTAGCGATTTCGATGGCATGAAGACGCGTGACTTCGAACCGGGGAGGCGCCTTGTCGACCATGAGCGCACCAAGCCACAGCGCAAAGCCCACGGCTCCCATCACCTTAAACAGAGCTGCCGGGAGCGGGAGTCGAGCGGCAGCGTCCACAGGGGCTGCTTTCTCCGCTACCGACGACGCCGAGATCTCTGGGACTGTTGGAGCTTCGGCAGGCGGTGGCTCAGGCACAGGTCGGGGACTCCAGGCGCCATTGAACGCCCACGGGGGTGCGTAAGCTGTCCCTCGTCCTCCCCTGCGGGCCCACAACACGACCGCCAGAGGAATCGCCCCCACCAACACGATCACGAATTGGTCCACAACTGCGTCCGACGCGAAGAGCACGCTGGAAATGAGGGCCAGGTCGTAGAGGAAATGCGTGATAATGGTCGGGACAAGACCGAAGAAGACGTACACGCTGCCCCACACAAACGCCGGCAGAGAAAGTTCGATCACCCTGGCATAGGCCGGCTGCTGCGGGTAGTTCGCGTGCCCTGCAGCGAAGACGACGGCTTGGAACGCCACCATGCCCCAGATCCACATGTTCTTCCGCCCGTACCGTGCCCCAATCAAAGCAGCACAGGCGATCGGCACCGCGCGGAAGATGCTCTCCTCCCAAAACGCAGCGAACAGCGAAATGGACACGGCCTGTAACCACGGGAAGTAGGTGGCGAGCAGATCCGGCTGTACCAAGGCGTCTGCTGGAGACCACCACCCGTCCAGGCGCGCGGTCCCCAGGTAGAAGAGAATCACGTAGCCCAACTCGAGGGCCACCAGGATATACGCACCAACGGTCATCCCGAGGGCGGTATTCGACGCAGCCACATCTCGGTTCCAGAAGCGCCATTGCTGGAGATGCTCCGGAAACGCCTTACGACCGAGTGATTCACCGGCCAGGAAGAAAAAGGCGAGCACAGGAGCGCCGAGGAGCGCGATGGCTCCAGCACTGGCGATGTTCTGGAATACGAAAAGCTTAGACGAGAGCGCCGTGTCGTACCCCATCCACGCGAGTGGCAGGGCGTTGATCGCATTCAGACCGAAGAGCGCTGCACTGGCCGCACCCCAGGCCAATGCGGTCCGCCACTCGATCCAGCGCCGACGCAGCAGAAGCGCGCTACCAACTCCCGCTCCGAGCAGCACGAAGATCAACATGAAAATCGAACTTGATACCAACGCAATCGCATCGTTGGTCGACCGCATATCCGCATACCTACGCGAGAACGCCTCCGGAACGAACACGAAGTGTGTCAGTTCAGTGAGTCGATCACCCGCCACCACGAGCCGCAGCCGAAATCGAGCTTCAGCGAGCGTGACGTCCTGACGTTCGTAGACGAAGGTGTGGTCTACGCGACCGCCGGGTTGTTCTTCCTCAGACGACTCCAGAAGCGAGTACTGACCGAGGTCGACCGGCCAGGCCGTGCCCGCCTCTTCTGCCACGGAGCGCGCCTGAGCTTCATCGAGGTTGCCCGCGCCGGGGTCGTCCTCCGCGAGCCTCGCTCGAAATCCGTAAGGCTCCCCGGCAGGAGAAAAGCGAACCCGCGTTTCCGCGACCTGGCCCTCGGCAAAAAGCCGCACCTGCCACTGATACGGCTGATAGACGCCCGCATCCATGAGGTCTTGAAACGCGTCCCGACCACCACCCTCGAGCTCGACGTACGTCTGGACCTCAGAGTCTACCTGGCCGAAGGACGCCGCCGCGCGGGCGGAGTCAGGCCCCCATCCCATCTGGCGGGCGAGCGAAGACGCGTCGGCCATCGCCGCTTCGCGATCCATCGAGATATCGAGAGATACGTTGGGCAGGGCGACGGTGAACAGCTGGACCGCTGCGATCGCGCCTGCGAGCCCCAGCGCACTGAAGACGACCCAAAAGATGGGGCGCCGTGTCATCGGTAGTTCCTCATCCGGAGAAGATGGGGAAAAGGCTCCGTGCTCCGCCATGACGTGCGGCCTGCATCCGACCATTGCCCCGGCTCGCAGCGCCCGTTCGGTTATCGGCTGCAAAGCTCTTCATGAGCCACGACACCTCGACTTGAGTGTAATGATGCGTAAGCCGACCGCTTGGATCGCCCTCCTGACGATCGTTCTCTTTTCCGCATGTGGAGGAACGACCAACGGCCCCGACATGCCGTCTCCAGAAGGGTCCGGAAACGCACGTGAGGGAGGCCCGGGCGATCGCGGCGGAGACTCGGATAGCGGCGATGAAAGCTACGAGGACGTGATCGAGGATGCAGAATCCGACGAGGGTCTCTTTACAGTTCATCACAAGGATTCCGACTACCTCTTCGAGATCCCTGACGCGCTGCTCAGAAGAGACATGCTGCTCATCAGTCGAGTCTCCGGCAAAATGGATGGCCTTGGCGGATTCTCACCGGCCGGAGTCGCGTCGAACCGTCAGATGGTCCGGTTCGAGCGACAAGACGACCGCATTCTCCTGCGGAAGTACTCCGGCGAAGCGATGGCGGACGACACCTTGGCCATCGCTCTCTCGGTCCAAGCGAACTACTTCCCACCGATCTTGGCCTCCTGGGAGATCGAGGCTCGTGGGCCCGACAGCACATCGTCTGTCATTGATGTGACCGATTTCTTCGGAGGCGACACCCCGGCGATCTCCGGCCTCAGCCCCGCGCAGCGCCGCACCTACCAGGTCCGACGGCTGGACGAGGACAGGAGCTTCATTGGGAGAGTCCGCAGCTACCCGCAAAACGTCAACGTGCGCCATACGCTCACGTACGACGCAGGCGCCCCGCCGTCCGATGCGCGGGCGAATACGATCTCCATGGAAATGAATCAATCTCTCGTGCTCCTGCCCGAGGAGCCCATGAGGGCCCGTCATGCAGACCCGCGCTTAGGGTTCTTTTCCATCAATCGGATCAACTACGGGTTGGACGAGCAGAAGGCGGCCACAGAGACGTTCATCCGTCGGTGGCGCCTTGAACCGTCCGACGCCGCAGCGTACGCCCGCGGCCAAGTCGTCGATCCGGTGACCCCCATCACCTATTACGTCGACCCGGCAACACCAGCGCGTTATGTCGGCGCGGTGAAGAGAGGCGTGGAGAACTGGCAGGCGGCCTTCGAGACCGCGGGGTTCAGCAACGCGATCGTTGCGCTCGACGCACCGTCTCCGGAAGAAGACCCAGATTGGGATCCGGAAGACGTGCGTTTCTCGGTAGTCCGCTGGTCGGCGAGCCTGACACGCAACGCGCAGGGCCCCAGCACGTCAGACCCGCGAACCGGTGAGATCATCGAATCGGACATCGTGTGGTACCACAATCACATGCGGTCCTACCGCAATTGGATGATGGTCCAGACTGGCGGTGCGAACCCGGACGCGCGTCAGCTCCCTCTGACGGACCAGCTCATGGAAGAAGCCATGGAGCAGGTCATCACCCATGAGATCGGCCACGCGATTGGGCTCCCCCACAACATGGTGGCGTCTTCGTCCTATCCGGTGGACTCACTCCGCTCACAGACTTTCGCGAGCGAAATGGGCGTTGCTCCCACGATCATGGATTACGCGCGGCAGAACTACATCGCGCAGCCCGGGGACGGCCTCCGCCCGGAAGACTTCCTGCGCCGAATCGGCGTGTACGACCACTACTCCGTCAATTGGGGTTACCGACTCCTTCCGAACGCAGCGACCCCCGCGGATGAGTTCGATACGCTCGACGAGTGGATCGTCGCGCGTGCAGACGACCGCATGTACAAGTACCTGCCGCAGGGCGGACTCGGGGTAAGTGACCCGCGGGCGCAAACCGAGGACATGGGAGACGACCCCGTCCGGGCCAGCGAATACGGCATGGCGAATCTGAAGCGCATCGTTCCCAACCTCGTCGCATGGACCACGAAGTCGGGTGAAGACTACTCCGACCTCAGAGAGATCTACGGCGAGGCGGTAGGCCAATGGAACCGGTACGTGGGGCACGTGGTCACGGTCGTCGCTGGCGTTCACGTCGACCTCAAGACAGCGGACCAGGACGGCGCGGTCTTCGACGGCGTCGAACGCACCGAGCAGAAGCGTGCAATGGCATGGCTGACGCGCGAAGTCTTCGACGCACCTGTTTGGCTGAACGCCCCTGACATTTTGGAGCGGATCGGGCCCACCGGAGGGAGCTTAGCGAACGTCTCGCGGCGACAGATTTCGATCCTCAATCGCCTACTCGATCCGCGCCGGATGGCCACGCTCTCCGAACTCGAGGCGACTCAGCCATCCGGTTCGTATCCGCTGGTAGAGTTCCTGGACGATGTCCGTTCCGGGGTCTGGCAGGATCTAAGCGCGGTGTCCGCCATCGATGGGTATCGTCGTGCGCTCCAACGCGCATACCTAGAGCGGTTGGAGTACCTCATGACCGAGGAGCCCGCGGGTAACCCCCGCCAGGGTGCGGCACCCGACGTAAGCAATTCAGATGTGCGTCCGCTCGTCAGGGCTCAGTTGACCGACCTACGGGCGGACGTGGTAAGCAGGACCGGCAGGCAGATCGTTCATCGTGTCACGGAAGCGCACCTGGATGACGTCATCGTTCGCATCGACGCAATTTTGGATCCGGGCGGCGAGTGATCATTTCGTCGCCCTCCAGGTCGGATTAACGCACCGGCCCGAGCATCACTCAAGCGATTCGCCATACCGTCGCAACTCAGTGTATGGCCAGGATCCTTGCAGGAAACGACGACAAAATCAGCCGGATGATCGAGGACTGACGACCTGGTCCTGATCGGACCTCAAGCAAACACCAGCATCCCCACTGCGACGCACGCCAACGTAGCCGTCGCGTTGTCGATTTCCCGAAATGGCAACGATTCTACTGCAGTGCCCGCCACGGCGACCCAGACCATGGGGAACGCGTAGGCAGAGAGCGGACCCGCGATCCAGCCGCTCGAGATGAGCAGCGAAAGGCCGGCGATACCCCCGATCCATCCGAAGACAAAAGCCGCCACCGAGCCCGCCACCGACTTTTCAGAGTTCCAGGGCAGGCTCGGGGAGCGAATGGTCTTCCCGAAGACTTCGGCCATCCCGTCCCCTAGGATCATGAAGCCAAGCGCTGCCATTCCCACGGGAGACGTCCGCCAGAAGGTGATCGTGAGCAGCACGAAGACGCCGGAGTAGAACACAGGTCCACGAAGTAGGCCGGCAGGAGAACCCGCTCGTGAACCCGCCCGTACTGTGCCCGGGTCACTGACCCACCCGAGTCCGATCGCGGTGAAGTAGAGCGCCACAGCAGTGGGGGGCACTGTCGCGATCCACCGAACCGCAGGCCCCTCTGGGTACAGAGCCCAACTGAGGAGCACCAAAACTCCAAACCCGACGTGGGCGACTTTTCGTCCTACCCACTCCGGATACCAATCCCGTTGGACCCCGAACGCCTGGACCCGACTTCCGACTGCCAGGACAGCCAGGACAGCGGTGATGATGACCACCGAAGAAAGATGAGTGGCGATGTGACTAGGCGCCCTCCAACTCCGACATCCAGGCCCCGATTGCGCGGGCGAAGTAGCCGGGGTTGAACAGCGTCCAGTCTTCGAGACCGGTGGGGAGAGTGTACTCAGTTCCTGCTTCTTCTGCAGTCATGCCGCGATCCAGCGCACGACGTGACGCCCCTTCGACGTGATCCAAGAGATCGATGTATAGCCCCATCGCTGCGTCGTCCGCTAAAGGCCCATGTCCGGGCACGTAGGTTGTCGGCTCTCTACGCCTCATGAGGCGCACAGCTTGTGAGAGCCGCGACGGGATCGCATCGACGTAGTTCGGGAACATCGCGTTCCAGACCAAGTCTCCGCAGAATACGACCGACGGATCGGAGATTTCGATGGAGATGTCTGAGTCCGTGTGGCCGCGGCGTGGTACTACGATCAGAGATCGATCTCCCAGATCGATCTCCGTGGGACGTCGCTGGTCGATGACCTGAGCCTCACTCAAGATCTCCCTCGGGGCACCGTTGTTCCTTTCCACCATGGTATCACGCGTGACCTCCGTCATCAGCACCTCAGGCGAAGACGCTTCTTTCGCTCCGCTGAGGCCGCCCGTGTGATCTCCGTGATAGTGCGTCGCGATCACGTGTGTCGGAGCCCTTCCCGCTAGGCGGAGCGCCTGCTCCGCCATCCACCGAGCGCCATCGTCGGATCCGAAAGCCTCGATGACTACAACGCCGGCTCGACCCGCGATGATTCCGCCGTTGCACAACGTGGTCCGGTCTGTGAGCGGATCGGAGACGAGCCCCCAAATCCCCTCCGAGATCTGCTCGAGACGACCCCATGGCTCGGACGCCACCACCGGGAATCGCTCCTGCTGGGTCCACATCCCTCGGGTCCACAGTGGCACTCCGGCCGTCATCAGACCGATGTGTGCCGCGCACGAAGCCGACTGTCCAACAAAGTCACGGCGGGTAAAGGCGCGGGGGTCTTGCAAGGGGTCTCCGAGAGCGTTCATGGTGATGCCACCTGAAGCTACCAAGTCGCCCAGCGCGGAGCGAGACGCACCGGAAGCGGCTCTTCCGGCACGACGAAAACACTCGCGTAGCCGACACGCTCACCCCAAGTTCAGCATCGATAGGCCGAGTGTGTCTATATCCAGTACCGCCAAAGTTGACCCTAGATAGAATAAAGGCCCCCATGCGGAATACCGCGTTTGGCGGTGCACTGATCGCCGCCATGCTCATTCCGGCACCACAAGTCGCCGCTCAAAGCCCGCTCGACGACCCGGAACTCAAAGAGTGGGAGGTCCCTTACGAGCAGTCGCGTCCGCGTGACCCGTTCGTGGCTCCAGACGGTCGCGTTTGGTTCTGCGGCCAAGCCGGTGCGTACATCGCCGTACTCGACCCCGACAGTGGTGAGTTCACGCAGTACGACACCGAGGGCGTCCGTCCCCACAACCTGATCGTGGCCGCAGACGGCATGGTCTGGTACGCGGGCAACGCTGCGAATGAAGGCGGTGTGGCGAGACACATCGGTAAGCTGGACCCGGAAACCGGCGACATCGAACGTTTCATGATGCCGGACGAGCGCGCCCGGGACCCGCACACCATGGTGTTCGACTCGAAAGGCGACATCTGGTTCACGGTCCAGCAGGGCAACTTCATGGGCAAACTCTTCACCCAAACCGGTGAGATTCGCCTCGTGGAGTCGATCGCCGGCCACCCGCGTCGCGGCAATCCCTCGGGAAGCCGCCCGTACGGAATCGAACTCGACTCCAATGACCGCCCGTGGATCGCGCTCTTCAACACCAACCACATCGGCACGATCGATCCAGAGACGTTTGAGTTCGAGACGATCGAACTCGCGGAGAATGCCCTCCCTCGCCGCCTCACGATCACTTCAGACGACGTGATCTGGTACGGCGACTGGACCCGAGGCACGCTTGGCCGCCTCGACCCTGAAACGCACGAGGTGACTGAGTTCCCGCTGCCGGGCGGAGAGGGTTCACGCCCCTACGCCGTGAACTCCGATGACTCGGACCGTATCTGGCTAGTTGAGACAGGGCCTCGCCCGAACAACGTCATCGGGTTCGATCCGATGACCGAGGAGATCTTCAGTCAGACCACGCCTGAGAGTGGTGGCGGCACGATCCGTCACATGTACTTCGACGCGGAAACGAACAGCATGTGGTTCGGTGCAGACACCAATACGGTTGGGGTCATGAAGCTCCCGCCGCGGAGACGCATCATCTCGGACTGAGCGAGTCTGCCACGTAGTACCGGCCGCCGTCCTCGCTCTTGCGGGGACGGCGGGCCGACGGGGGCGCTACTGCGTAAGTGTCGACCCGCGCGGGGTCTCCGTCAGGCCGTGAAGTATGCTGGCGTCGTGCCCCGCCGGATGCCAAGCTCCTGCGCATGAAACATTCCCTTAACACTACCGCGCTCTTCAGCTTGGCACTCGCCGTGCTGACGCCCTCCCTCGCCCGTGCGCAACAGCCAACCGCGGAGCGCCTGATGGAGGACCTAGCCGTCCTGGCGCACGACTCGATGCAGGGCCGCGCGCCAGGCACGATCGAGAGTGAGCAGGCGAGGAACTTCCTGGTGCACTCGCTGAATGAAATGGGTGCGACACCGACGGGCAGCGGATACGAAGAACGTTTCTCTACCATTCGTGGCTCGGGTGTGAATGTCGTGGGGGCGATCCCAGGCAGAGATCGGAACGCCTCTGTGATCGTGGTTACGGCCCACTACGACCACGAAGGCGTCCGGCGAGACGTGGTGTACAACGGGGCAGACGACAACGCGTCAGGGGTAGTGGCCGCGCTCGCGATCGGGCGAAGCCTTATGGCCGACCCGCTGAACAGCACGGTGATCATCGCGTTTGTCGACGCAGAGGAAGATGGGATGGTCGGGTCCGGCGCCTTCGTACAGGACCCTCCAGTTCCGCTGGATCGCATTGGCTTGAACGTGAACCTCGACATGGTCGCGAGGACCGACGGCCTTCTGTGGGCCGTCGGCGCGTACCACACGCCCCAGCTCAGACAGACACTCGAGGAAGTCGCGAGGGACGCACGGGTCGAACTACGCCTGGGTCACGACCGGCCACGAGCACCCGAAGGCGCGGACTGGACGAACTCCTCTGACCACGCGCCCTTTCACGACGCCGGAATTCCGTTCGTCTATTTCGGAGTCGAAGATCACGTGGATTACCACAAACCCACGGACGACGTCGAACGCGTGAAGGCAGACGAGTTCCTGGCTTCAGTCGAGACGATCCTGTCCGCGTTGCGCGCGCTGGACGAGGTGGTCCCAACCCTTCCGAAGAGAACACCATGAGCGAGTCGAAACGCCGGTTTTCCGTTCCCCACCCGCTCGTTCTCTTAACCGGCTGTGTGATCCTTGCCGCGATGGCGAGCTACGTCCTACCCGCTGGGGAATTCGACCGCCGGGACGATCCCGTGACCGGACGGAGTGTGGTGGTCGCGGGCACGTACCATGAGGTCGAATCAAACCCGGTGAATCTGTTCGACGCGATCGTCGCACTCCCCAGGGGAATGGCGGATGCCGCTGATGTGATTTTTCTCGTCTTCCTGATCGGCGGAGCGTTCACGGTGATCGACGAGACCGGAGCGCTCAGACGCGGTGTGACCTCTCTGATCCGGAAACTGAAGGGGCGAGATCTACTCGTCATTCCCATCGTCTCGATCTTCTTCGCGATGGGCGGTGTCGTCGAGAACATGCAGGAAGAGATCATCCCACTCATACCGGTTCTGATCATCCTGACGCGCAGGCTCGGATTCACCCCACTCGTGGCCGTCGCGATGAGTGCGGGGGCAGCTTTCGTCGGCTCGGCATTCAGCCCGATCAATCCCTTCCAAGTCACCATCGCCCAACAGTTAGCGGAACTGCCGGCCTTGTCGGCGGCGGGATTCCGCATCGTCTTCCTGCTCCTCGCGCTCACCTTCTGGGTCAGCATGACCATGCGCTATGCGGCCCGCACCAGAGGCGCCTCTGAGGCAGTCTCAGACTCGGATGAAGAGGGAGTCACCGGGGCGGACTGGGGCATCTTCGGGCTCGTCGGGGCGACGTTCGTGCTCATCGTGGTCGGGATGCTCCAGTGGGGTTGGGGCTTCGACCAGCTATCGGCGGCATTCTTTATTATGGGACTCATCGTCGGCGGCCTCGCCAAGATGGGCATGTCCGGCACCGCCGAGGCATATGTGAAGGGGTTCCGAGGAATGGCCTACGCGGGAATCCTGATCGGGTTCGCGCGCGCCATCTACGTCGTGCTCCAGGACGGACGCATCGTGGACACGATCGTCCACGGCATGTTCACACCGCTCGAAGGCCTCCCGGTCCTGGCATCGAGTCTCGGAATGATCGTGGCCCAGGCAGCCATCCACGTCCCGGTGCCCAGTGTCAGCGGCCAAGCCGTGTTGACCATGCCTGTGCTCGTGCCGTTGTCCGATCTCCTTGGAATGTCGCGACAGGTCACGGTGCTCGCATACCAGTACGGCGCCGGACTTTGCGACTTGATCACGCCAACAAACGGTGCCCTCATGGCGATACTCGCCTCCGCCGGCGTGCCTTACGAAGACTGGATAAAGTTCACCGTGCCGCTGTATGGCGGGCTCATCGCATTGGGTGCAATCTCGATCGCGATCGCTCTAGCGATCGGGTTGGCCTAGGGTCAGGTGCAGCATCGACAGTGACGTTGTGATACCCGTCGTCGCCGTGGTCGCCTCACACGCCGGCCAGTACCTGGTCGGCCGACGCCCCTACGAGAAGCAACACGGAGGGCTCTGGGAATTCCCGGGCGGCAAGGTCGATCCCGGAGAGACCCTACTAGAGGCGGCCCACCGGGAGGTCGCAGAGGAACTCGCCATGGAAGTAACATCCGTCGGAGAGACACTCTTCGTGGGCCGTGACAGCGGGAGCCCCTTCGAGATTCACTTCGTCGAGGTCACGCTGTCGGGAGAGCCCGTCGCCCTCGAACACATCGAATTGGGCTGGTTCACCCCAAAAACACTGCGCGCCATGTCCCTGGCCCCGTCCGACGCCGCGTTCGTCGAGTGGGTCGCCGCAACCACCTGAGCGAGCTCCGGCCATTCGGTGCTACTTCTGCTTGAACGCTCTCATGAGGTCAGCAGCCCGGGCCTTTGGGATCTCACTCTTCAAGCCATCCTGGGTCGCAGCCCCCCTCCCGATCACGGCACCCTCATGACGGATCGCGACAGGCCCCAGAATGTCTTCGGAGAGCCCTACGGGTTCACACGCTACCAAACTCTGCAACTCCTCAGACGTCACGGTCTGGACTCGGTTCGATAAGGCGTCCCCAAGCCAACGGAGAAGGTCGTTGGTCGGTCGCGCCCGACCTCGAGAGTCGAAGTCCACGGCTCTGAAACCCACTGAAATAGGGCGCCACGGACCTTCCTTCCACGCAGGAAATGGCCATTCCTGGAGCGTGTGCAGCCACAGGCGCCCACCCCTCAGAATGAAACTTGAGCCATCAAAGACCTCGGGTGGAACGCCGAATCGACCCGTCAGCTCGTCCGTAGCAGCACGCACGAGATCGGCGGCGACCGCGTCGTCGGCTTCTTCGCCGGGAGTCGCAAAAAACGTAGGCGGAGCACTCCACGAGCCTTCATCCGCTACGCTTCCGTCGTCCAACTTGGTCAGCTTCGCAATGAAGAGACCCCCAGAATCGAGGTGATGCGGATAAATCCGCACCGCGCCCTCAAGCCGACTGTCGTAGCGCGTATCCCCGAAGGACGTGAGCCCGCGGGCGTGCGGAACCGGCGGTTCGATCGGCTCTAGTTCCACCGGCTGGGTACGCAGTGCGTGGTCGACGACCGCTTCGTTCTCCTCTGGTGCAAAGGTGCACGTGACGTAGAGAATCGTGCCGCCCGGCCGCGTCACACGAATGGCTTTCTCGAGCAGACCGCGTTGCGTGCCTGTCACGTATCCCTTGAACGACTTGGACTGGAAGGGCGCCTTGCCCCCACTCCTCCGGAGCGTGCCCTCCCCGGAGCATGGAGCGTCGACCAAGACACGATCGAAGGAAGCCTCTTCCGGGAAGTCACGTCCGTCGCCCGAGACGACGAAGATGTTGGGGTGTCCCAAGCGGTAAACATTTCCGAGGAGGCCGCGTATGCGGCTCTCGCTGATCTCTCCCGCCACCAGGCACCCGGTGTCGCCCATAAGGTCGGCTGCATGGGTTGTTTTCCCTCCGGGCGCCGAACACAGGTCTAGGACACGCTCGCCCGGCTTCGGGTCTAGCAGAGGAGCCGCCACCCCAGTCGATGCCTGCTGCACGTAGAACAACCCTAGCCAGTGCTCTACGGTGGCCGAGATCGCGGTGGGTCCGTCCGCGACTTCGAAGAAGCCCTCGAGCCCTGGCTTCGGCACGACGCGGAAGCCCTGAGCAGCCAGTCGCTCGACCAGCGCTTCTGGCGAGATTCGACCCGTGCGGGTCCGAATCACAGAAGGCTCAGGACGTCCGGAGGCCTCGGTGAAGGCGGCCCAGTCGTCCACGACGTCCCGATACCGCTCTAGGTCGACCGCCTGCCGACGGGGGGGCCGCGACTTGCGGCCCCTAGAACGGGAGAAGGCCTTCGTCCGTTTCGTCTTCTTCTCGGACGAGCGTCAGGATGGCGGCCTGAGGAACCACTAAGTACCGAATCCCTTCGAACGTGATCTCGACCGCGGCATTCCGGAAGAAAATCGCATAATCCCCCAGACGGGCCTGAAGCGGGACGTACCTAGGCTCCGGCGAAACGATCTTCCAAGGCTCGTTTCCGAGCTCCGTCGGCGCCGACACCGCGTTCCCCGGACCGGTGGCCCGCACAATCCCGCCTTGAACCGGCTGGCTGTCCACCGCCGTGGCGGGGAGGTACAGCCCGACTTTGCTGCGGTCTTCACCTTCTTCCGGCTCGATCAAGACACGATCGCCGACAACGATGAGACGCTTCTTGGAATCCGTCATGGTGACCCTCTTAGGGTCCAGCGCACAGGCGCCGGAGTGGGCAGGTAAGGTCGACCCAATACCCCCTCCACTCAAGAGGACTCGGCCAGCGGGCTCGCTCCTGACCCGTCAGTTGGGCCCCGGGCGGTGCTTGCGCACACTGACCCTCACTTCTCGGGCCCGCGATGCGACGCCTTCAGAGGTCGCATCCAAGAGTCGATCCACGGAAAAGCCCTCTACCGCCAAGGCACCAAAGGCGGCCCCGCTGGCCATGGCTTCTTCCATACCTAACCGATCAGGCCAACTCCGGGCCAAGGCCTCCACGAGTCCACCTGCGAAAGCGTCCCCAGCTCCGGTGGGGTCGATGACCTGACTGGGCCGGGCCCCGGAAGCAAGAACAGCACGATCGTGACCAAACGCGATCGCACCTTCTTTCCCCCGTTTCACGACCACCCAAGAACACCCCGCCTCGAGCAGCGTTCGCACCCCCCTCTCGCTCTTCCCCTTCCCCAGAAGCACGGCCTCTTCCTCATTGAGCAGGACGACGTCCGCGCTACGCGCCACCAGTTCAAAGTCGGAGCGCCGGTCCCGAATCCAGTGGCTCATGGTGTCTAAGACCACAAAGTCCGGCGTTCCTGCTGAAGCCAAGACCGCTGCCTGGATCGAGGGGTCGGTGCTGCCCAAAAAAAGCGCCCTCGGGTCCTTCTGCCCTGTATCGAGTCCAGGTGCCGCCCGGAGAGCGGTCTCCCGATTCGTCCCGAGGGTCTCACGCGACCCGTCGCGCGCATAACGCACCTGCCACTTGAAGGTCTCCCCCGGATGCCGTTCGATCCCGTCCGTTCCGATACCTGCATCCCTGAGCCGATCCAGATGCCCCTGCGGAAAGTCCTCGCCGACCACACCCAGCAGTTCAACAGCACATGAGACCCGTGCCGCTGCTCCGAAGTACGGGGCGGACCCACCGAGCACATCCTTGGCACTCTTCGCACCACTCTCGATCGTATCCAAGGAGACGGTGCCCACAGCCAAGACCGCGGGTGCGGTCATACGAGCATGCCGGCAAAGGCTGCGGTCAAAAGCGCGGCGAGGAGCCCCGCGAACATGGCCTTCACGCCGAGTCGGGCGAGATCGTGCCTCCGTTCAGGTGCGAGCTCCCCTACCCCGGCGATGGTCATCGCCACGGACCCGAAGTTGGCGAACGTCGCCAACGCGTAGATCGAGATCACCAGCGAACGCGCCTGGAGCTCCGTCCCAGCCGCGAGCACGCCCTCGAGTTGTACAAACGCGACGAATTCGTTGACGACAAAATCCACCCCAATCAGCTGACCGACGATGGTGGCATCGACCCAAGGTATGCCAAGCATCCATGCCACCGGCGCCAGCAGCCAGCCGAGCATCATCTCGATCGTCAGTCCGTCGATGCCCACGAGCGCACCGGCCCACCCGACGATGCCGTTGGCCATCATGATCAGCGCCACAAAGGCGATCAGCATGGCCCCGACAACGAGCGCCAGGCGAAGCCCCTCTGACGCACCGCGCGCGGCCGCATCGATGACGTTTACGTCAGGCTTCTCGACGGCGGTCTCGAGCGAATCCGCAGTGACCGGGGTGCCCGTTTCAGGAACCAGAAGCTTCGCCATGACGAAGGCCGCAGGAGCCGACATGATCGACGCTGCGATGAGGTGTCCGGCCGCCTCTGGCTGGTACGGCAGCAACATTCCAGCGTAGGCTGCGAGCACCCCTCCACTGATCGTCGCCATCCCGGCCGTCATCAGCGCCATCAACTCGGACTCGGTCATCTTCGCGATGAACGGCTTCACAACCAGGGGCGACTCCATCAGCCCCACGAAAATGTTCGAGGCCGCACACAACGTCTCGGCTCCAGACGTTCGCATAGTCCGCTGCATAACCCAGGCAATCCGGCGCACGACGGCCTGCATGATCCCGAGGTGATACATCACGGTCATGAGAGCCGACACAAAGATGATGTTCGGGAAGATGCGGAAGGCGAAGAACGCGCCCGTGCGGGCGACTGAACCCGCCTCAGGAGTAAAAACCCCGTTCGCATCGACCGTCCCTACCGGCACGTTGTCCGATACAAGATTGCCGAAGACGAATCGGCCACCCTGCTCCGCATAACCGAGCACCGCCCGGACGAGGCTGTTCATCCAATCGAAGAACGCCACACCGAATGGGGTCTGAAGCACCAAGAAGGCGAACGCCAGCTGCAGACCCAGGCCCCAACCGACCAACCGCCAAGAGACCCTGCCTCGGCTGCTCGAAAGTCCCCAAGCCACTCCGATGAGCATGACCGCGCCCACCGCAGCACGCACACGGGCCGGCGCCGTAGCTGCGAAAGCCGGGTCCTGGAAGAGCAAGGAGAGCGCCGTCAATGGAAGTCCAGAGACCCTTCTGTCGAACCTTCGTTAGCCCCGGCCCCGGAAAAGACAAGCGAACGGAGCTCTGGGCCTTCGTCCTGGATACCGATGACCGCCATGTAGTACCCGGTCAACTCCTGCCCGCCAGCATTCAGCGTATAAGTGCCGAGGCAGAAACTGAGGCGCTCGCTCATGTCGAAGTCTAGAATGGACATGGTCACGTCTCCTACCGCCGGAAGGAGGCGCTGAAGCGAATAAGCCGCATTCGTCTTGCCTACCGCAGGGATGTCGTAGGGGAACCGCACCACGACCCCGGGCGCCATCATAGCTACGGCGTCATCAAATTCGTCGTTGTTCCAGGCATATTGCCACGCGGATATGAAGCTATTCACAGCGAAGTATGAGTTCACCTGCCATTCTGCTCGGTCGTTCTGTCCATTCAACGCGCGCACGCCAAAGGCAGCCCGGATCGAATCCGGCGAAACAGGCAGCGGATCTCCAGTGAGAAGCTCTGGAGCTGTGGGCACGCCCGCACCATCGAAGGACAAATACACCTTGGACCGGATCTGCCAATTGAAGCGATCCCGCATGGCGATCGTGAGGTGAATCCCCTTGTTGTCTCCGCTCGGCTCGTTCGAATCGGCGTCGTAACGACCATACATGAAGGTCATGATCCCTGAAGCCCCGAACTCGTCCCGCCAGGTATCCAGGGTCGCCATGGTCGGCAGTTGCGCGGAAACGTATTCGCGGACCGCCTCACCCCCGGTCAACAGCTTCCCGTCCGGAGTCAGGAGCGTCGCTTTGTCGGAATAGAGCCTCGCCAACTCGGTCCGGTTGTCCCGTCGCCAGACCTCATCGGTGCGAAGCATCAGGGTGTCCATACCCGCCAACGCGTTGGCGTTGAACTCAGCCTTATACGCAGCCAGCGCTCGCCCATCTCCACCTGGCAAGGCCCCCGCAAGCCCGGAGGTCCCCTGCATCAGGTCTGCTGTGTTCGCGGCGCAGCCAGACATGAGAAGGCAACCGGTCAATAGAAGCGCGGGATATGCGCGATGTAGGCGAACAGGGTTCATCAAGGCGATTCGATCACGTGGGATGAATAGGCGTCTTGAAAAATGACACCTCTGGGGCCAAAAAGGCTGGATTCCGGGTCCGTCCAAAGAGAGCGAAACGCTCAGCCACCCGGAGGCCAAACAACGTATGGGACCTGATCCTCATCCGGAACCGCGAAATGAGTCCGTAGCGAGTCCAACTGTAGAGCAAGGGTCGCTCGCACGTCGGCATACTGCGGATCGGCATGGACACTCGAAAGTTCGTCCGGGTCGGTCACCAAATCAAAGAGCTCCCACTCATCGATCTCGTAGTAGTGGATCAACTTGTGCGTCTGTGTACGTACGCCGTAGTGACGCCGCACCATGTGCCATCCCGGGTACTCGAAGTACTGATAATAGATGGCGTCTCTCCAGTCGGCCGGCGCCTCTCCGTCAAAGAGTTCGACCATGCTACGACCTTGCATAGAGTTCGGGATCAAGGCCCCAGCCAAGTCCAAGAACGTCTCGGCGAGGTCGAGATTCTGAACCATCGCGTCACTCACAGTGCCCGCCTCGATACCGGCCGGCCACCGGATCAGCATGGGGGTGCGCAGCGACTCCTCGTACATCCATCGCTTGTCGAACCAGCCGTGGTCGCCCAAGAAGAAGCCCTGGTCAGAGGTGTACACCACCACCGTATTGTCCGCGAGGCCCTCCTCCTCCAAGTAGTCGAGTACCCTGCCCAAGTTGTCATCGACGGAGGCGATCGCCCGCAGATAGTCCTTCACGTAGCGCTGGTACTTCCAGCGGACGAGTTCATCCCCTTCGAGGCCGGCTGCTTCCAACGCTTCATTTCGGGGCACATAGGCGGCGTACCATGTCTCGAGTTGCGCTTCCGTCAGATTCGCAGGCGGCACGAACTTGAGATCTCGGTCCGTCATGTCGCGCGCAATCGTCATCTCCTGCGTCTGGGCGGCACTCGTGCGGCCCTCCCAGTCGTCGAAAAGCGTGGATGGCTCCGGCAGCTCGATGTCTGTATAGAGATCGAGTTGGTCTGGGCCCGGGGCCCACTCTCGGTGAGGCGCTTTGTGTTGATACATGAGCAAGAACGGCTCGGACGGATCACGCTCCTGCCTCATCCATTCGAGCGCTCGGTCCGTGATGATGTCCGTCGTGTACCCTTCGTAGCGCACGCTGTCGGTTGGCGTGTAGAGCACCGGGTTGTAGTACGGCCCCTGCCCGCGAAGCACTTCGTAGTGGTCAAATCCTTTAGGGCTGATCTTGAGGTGCCACTTCCCGACAATGGCCGTCTGGTAGCCGACGTCCTGTAGGAGTCCAGGGAAAGTGACGGTCGCAGAATAGAGCGTGTCCCGATTCGTTGGGACGCCGTTCAGGTGTCCGTACTGACCGCTGAGTACCGTCGCTCGACTGGGAGCACAGATGGAGTTCGTGACGAAGGCATTCCGGAAGAGAATGCCCTCGGCCGCGAGGCGATCGATGTTCGGTGTCTGATTCAACACCGATCCATAGGCGGACACCGCATGTGCTGCATGGTCGTCCGTGAAGACCAGGAGAATGTTGGGGCGTTCGTGAGCAGAGTCCTGCCCTTGCCCCGAGCATCCTGCGATCGCCACGAGCACGTACCCGATCCATCGGCGCACGTTCATGAATCGAGCTCCAAGATCAAAGCGTTCGCGCCCCGGAGTCGGGTCCCTAGGATCCTGCCGATGCTCTTCTGGATCTTCATAGCGACTTGGGGACGTTCTTCACTGAGCTTGGAGAACGCATCAAACGTGAGTTCAAGCACCTCGAGTCGACCCGTGGCCCGCACGCCCGCGGGCTTGGGCATGAACTTGCTGCCTTTCCAAGCCAATCCTGCAGTCACTGCCGCCACGAGCATGGTAGCTGGCTGGATCTGACCCAGGCCGCCCAGCAATTCGAGCGGTGACTGCTTCGAAACCCCGAGGAACGGCCAGAACTGTCCGTAGATCAGCAGGATAGCGGTCGTATTCCGAATGCCGGCTACAACCGGATAGGGCATGAATTTGACCAGCCCGCCCACACGAAATGCACCAAGCAAGACTTGTACGCTTCCGCTGATCAGCACGGCCCCGAATGCCAACGAAAGCAGCAGATTCGCGGACTCCGGGTTGGCCAAGTCGAATCGACCCGTGGCCAGCAATGACGCAAGCAGGGCAGCAAACACCATGGACGTGGTCGCCTTCGGTCCGGAGATCATCCCCGGCGCGCCACCGAACAGTGCGGCCATTAGGCCTGCAACTATGGAGGACAGCATGCCCGCCAGAATGCCCTGCCCAACGTATTCCGGACCGAGCGGGGCAAACGCGATGACGCCGGCTGCCACATTCCCGGTAATCGCCACGATCGCCGACGCAAGACCTCCTGACAGGTCTCCGATCGCGATGCGGGTCTTAGCTGCGGCTTCCGGCATGAGGCTCAGGCAGTAGGAACAGTTGACGCGACACGATAATGCATCATGTGCAAAACCAAAGCGAGAAGGCCCTTCGAATTCGTAACGTGTGTACGAGCGAGCTTTACTTGCTCGCCGCAGTAGTTACGTGGCCGGGTGGCCAATCTCTCTGAAGGAGTATCCTGCGTGGCGTCCTCCCCCTCCGCGACGGACCATCCGATATGGTCCGGGCTAGACCGAGATTTCCACACCGCCCTTCTCGAAGAAGGTCGCACCCCAGAGGGCGAAGCCCTCCGCCACAAGGCGGAGGCGCGCTTCATGTTCGCCGAAGGTAAGCCTTTCCTGCTGGGGCCGGCCCAAATGGTGCGAGTTGAGCTGGCCGAGACACTCCGTTTGGTGACAAAGACCTACCACCGCGCCATCGCGATCATCGTGAAAGCGTCCGTCACCGACGAGCACGTTCGCAGTGCACTCTCCGCTCCACCCGCCTTGGCATCGGACCTCAAGGCCGACAGGGACCCCGCCAACTGCCGGGTGCACATCTGTCGCCTCGACCTGATGCCGGACCCGGCCGGCGGATTCTGGATTATTGAGACGAACGCGAATTGCCCCGGCGGCTTCGTCTTCTCGGGGATCTGCAACAGAGCGTGGCGAGAATTCATGGAGGAACGGGGACACACGATGCCACCGGCACTAGCCCATGAAGAGAAGGCATTCATGGCGAAGTGGTTTCTCAAGGTCATTGAGCAAGACACCGGCGCCCGGCCAGACTTCCTCGGCCTCATTCGAGAGGAAGGCGGCAACCGACTCGAGCTTGGAGACTTTGCGAAGCACCTCAATTGGGAAGACGTGGGATGCGAAGAAGTAGATCCGCGAGAGATCAATTACGACGGCCAAGGGCCGCCGAGTGCACGTGGTCGTGCGCTGACACACGCGTATCAGAAGCTGGGCACACAGCCGTTCCAAAGGATGCGCCCCGAGTGTGAGCCCTTCGTTCACGCGGTGCGAGATCGGGCGCTCTTCGTTCAGAACGGGCAGCGCGGCCGCTGGGTAGGTGACGACAAGTTGTGCCTCGCTGTGATGTCTGACCCGGATTTCAAACATCTATTCGACGAGACCGACTGGGACCTCCTTCAGAAGCACGTCCCGTGGTCACGTAGCGCTCGTTTGCTCGATACTCAGTGGTTGGACTTGGTGCGCAACAAACGGGATCGCTACGTGCTCAAGCGGAGTCTCGACACGCGCGGACAAGGTGTGATTATCGGCACGGGGGTCAACGCCGACCGCTGGTCCGAGGCCCTCGATGTCGCCATCGCCGAAGGCTGGTTAGTCCAGGAATACCATCCGACCACGTGGATCGAGTACGACGTCGATGGCCCTGACCTCCAACGTCACGACGTGGCACTGGGGGCTATCAACGGTGAACTCACCACGATGTTCATGCGGAGTTCGGGCGAACTGCGGGTGAACATGTCCCGCTCCGGGCGCATGCACCCGGTCTTCCTCGGGGGCTGACACAGTGGCAGCCGTCTTCGAGTCTCTAACAGCCGTACTTCCTACATTGGACGAGACGCATTCCCTCACGCATACCGTCGACGTGCTCGTCGGAGACCTCCGTGCGGAGTTGGTCCAAATCCTGGTGATCGTATGTGATCGAACAACGGAAGGCGCGCTGTCGCACATCGATGCAGCGGTCGAGAAGTACCCAGACCTGGTCAGTGTGCATTGGCAGGACAAGCCGTTCTTCGGCGGGGCCATCCTCAAGGCGTTCGAAGTCTCGACGGGCAGCCACACGATTCTCATGGCTCCAGATCTCGAAACCAAGCCAGAGGACGCCCACGTGCTCGTGGCGGCAGCGAAGGAGCACCCAGACGCCGTGATCACTGCATCGCGCTGGGCGGGTGGGGGCTTCGAGGGTTACAACAAGGTCAAGCTGATCGCGAACTGGATCTTTCAAAAAAGCTTCGCGGTCTTGTACGGCGTGAAGCTCACCGACATGACCTTTGGGTATCGCATTTTGCCCACACACCTCACCAAGACCATTAAGTGGGAAGAGGCTCGGCACCCGTTCGTCCTGGAAACAATCGTGAAACCGCTGCGACTCGGTGTAAGGGCCGTCGAGGTGCCTACTTCTTGGAAGGCGCGGATAGAAGGTGAGTCGGTGAACCCGTTCATGCGTAACTTCGAGTACTTCAGACCGGGCTTCAAAACCCGATTCATGAACCGCGACGACATTCTCAAGTCGGACGAGCCCGAGTAGACATGTCCAAAGTCATCGTCACCACCACGATCAATCCGCCCACTGAAGCGCTGCAGAAGTTCGCAGCCATGCCGGAGTGGCAGCTCGTTGTCATCGGGGACAAGAAGACCCCGACCGACTTCCACATCGATGGCGCGATCTATGTCACGCCACACGAACAGAAGAAATACGACCCCGAGTTGTCGGAAGCACTCGGCTGGAACGTGGTTGAGCGCCGGAACTACGGCTTCTTATGGGCCAAGGACATGGGAGCCCAGGTCGTGGCCGTCGTCGACGACGACAATGTGCCGTTGGAAAACTGGGGCAAGAAGTCGAGGTGGACTACTACCAGACAGACAAGCTCGCGTTCGATCCGGTCGCGGTAACGGAGCACAGTCACCTGTGGCACCGCGGATATCCGCCCCAATTGCTCGCCGAACGAGATTTTGGCGAGCCACAGCGGAAGATCGTCACACCGGATGTTCAGGCAGACTTCTGGAACGGCGATCCGGACATCGACGCGTTCTGCCGTATGCAATTCAAACCGGACGTCGTCTTCGACGCCTCACGCTTCCCACTCGGATCGAACAAGGTCGGGCCGTTCAATTCACAGAACACCTTTGTCAGTCCGGATTGGCTCGGAGAGTATTTCCTCTTCCCGCACGTCGGGCGCTTCATCGACATCTGGACGGCTTACTACGTGCAGTCGCGTGGCGCGACCCTGATTTATGGACCGCCCACGGTCAGGCAGGACCGTAACGTCCACGACCTGACGCGCGACCTTGCGGCCGAATTCGTCGGATACGAGCACACGCTGGCGCTCCTCGAGCGCCTGGAGGACGACCCCATGGCGATCTTCGATTTCATGCCAGAACGGGCCAGCGTGGCGTACCGCGCCTACCGGAAACACTTCGAGTAGAAGTCAGCTCACAGGTAGTGCGCCCGCCAGGGGGGGCCAGTTAGAATCCGAAATTCTCCCGGGACTCGAAACAGGCTATCGCATGCGCTTTCAGAAAATTTTTGCAGTCGTTCTCGCCGCCGCTCTGGTAGCGGCCGCCACTCCTGCCTTCAGTGCGGCTCAGAACGTCCGGCAATCCGGGCGCTCGAATGCCGGAATGGTCTCCGCGGCTCACCCCATGGCGACCGAGGCCGGCGTGAAGATCCTCGAGATGGGCGGGAATGCCGCCGACGCCGCTGTGGCCGCCGGCTTCGCGATCGCGGTCGTCGAACCGACCATGAACAGCATTGGGGGCCGCAACCAGATCTTGCTGCGGACTGCAGAGGGTGAATTCCACGGCATCGATGGCACGACGCAGGCGCCGTTTGACTACGACTACGAGACCGCCCCCCAGGCCGGCTACGGATATGCCGTGATCGCCGTGCCCGGAGCGCTGGCAGGACTGCTCAAGCTCCACGACGAACACGGTTCTCTCCCGCTGGCTAGCGTGATGGCGGCGGCGATCGACTATGCGGAGAACGGCTTCAGAGTTCTTCCAGCCGACGCCGCCCGTCAAATGTTCGGGATGGAACAGGCCATGGAGTTTCCTGGCACAGCTAAGGCCTACTACCGCGGGAACGGCACGCCCCACCAGGCCGGCGACCTCCTGCGGCAACCGGATTACGCCAACACTCTCCGCAGGATCGCCGAGGGCGGGCGGGAGCTCTTCTATGAAGGAGAGATGGCCGAAACGATGGCTGCGGACCTCGCAGCTCACGGCAGCGCCGTCACTCTGGAGGCGTTTAGGGAATACGTCGCTGAGGACAGTCGCATCGTCCGGGGCAGCTACCGGGGGTATGACCTCATCGGAACCGATATACCAGCAGCAGGCGTGCTCTCGATTCAAGCTCTCCAAATCATGGAAAACTTCGACCCGTCTTCGATGTCCGAAGCGGAATGGTTCGCCATCACCGGGCAGGCTCTGAGCTTCGCCTCGCGTGAGTTGAGAACGCTTGGCCCGGACAGCGCGACCACGCGTGCGATCTCAAAGGAATGGGCTACGCGGATGGCGGAGGAAATCGCAGCTCCAGCCATGGCCGACCGACCTGACTCCGAATCCACGCCGATGGGGGAGAGCCCGTTGCCCCCCCTCGCCGACCGTGGGGATAACTTCGGCGGCCATACGACTCATCTAGCGACCGCTGACGAAAACGGGATGTTCGTTTCTCTGACACAGACACTCGGACCGAACATGGGCTCGAAAGTCGTGACGCCGGGGCTCGGCTTTCTCTACGCGTCGACATTAGGTGGGTACTTGGGACGGATGGAGGCCGGTGACCGTGCCCGTTCGAACATTAACCCGTTCATGGTTATGAAAGACGGAGAGGTTGTTCTCGCACTCGGCGCTGCCGGCGGTGGCTTGATTCCCCCGGCGGTCGTCCACGCAATCACGCGCGTGATCGACTTCGGCATGTCCCTCCCCGACGCACTTGCTGAACCCCGCGTCGCAGGTGGCCGTGGCGGCGGCTTCAACGCCGAAACGAGTCCCGACATCGGTTGGACCGATGCCGAACTCGAACAAATGAGAGCCCTCGGCATCGACATCAACCCACAGCCACAAAGCGGCGCCTTCGGCCGTGTGCACGGAATCCAGTACGACCCGGAGACCAACACCTGGATCGGCGCAGCCGATCCCGACTGGGAAGGGAGCGCCCGCGGACCGGCGGCCCGCCATCCCGGCAACTGAACCCGCTGACTCGACTACAACTATCCGACCGACCAGACACGAGAACCTGACATGAGACGCAAAATTCTATTCGCAGTGGCGGCCCTCGCCTTCCCGACCTTGGCCTCGGCTCAAGACGGAAAACAGATGGTCAGCGACTTTATCGATCAGAACGCGATGGCGTACGGCGATATCGCTCAAGAGATCTGGGACTTCGCCGAGTTGGGGTATATGGAAGACCAAAGCTCAGCCCTTCTACAAGCGACCCTGCGTGACGCAGGCTTCGAAGTTGAGGTCGGTGTAGCGGGCATCCCCACTGCGTTCGTGGCCACGTTCAAGACCGGAGACGGTCCGGTGATTGGTGTCCTGGCCGAGTTCGATGCGCTTCCTGGCATCACGCAGGACCGCACACCGGTCCGTGCTCCCATCGACCACAAGCCGGCGGGACATGCCTGTGGCCACCACCTGTTCGGCACGGGATCGGTCGCTGCCGCCATTGCCACCAAGGAATGGATGCAATCCACTGGGCAGCAAGGCGAAATCCGACTGTACGGGACACCCGCGGAAGAAGGCGGAGCCGGGAAGGTCTATATGGTTCGCGCGGGACTCTTCGACGACGTGGACGTCGTCCTGCATTGGCACCCCAGTTCCCAGAACGCGGCGGGCGCGAGCAGCACGCTGTCGAACAAGTCGGCCAAGTTCCGCTTCAGCGGCATCTCAGCCCACGCGGCGGGTGCACCTGAGCGGGGTCGCTCGGCGCTGGATGGTGTCGAAGCCATGAATCACATGGTCAACATGATGCGTGAGCACGTCCCACAGGAAACCCGGATCCACTACGTGATCACGTACGGTGGCGCCGCCCCGAACGTGGTGCCTGACTTCGCCGAAGTCTTCTACTACGTCCGCAACCCGGACCCTGCCAATGTGAAGACCATCTTCGAACGCGTCGCGAAGGCCGCAGAAGGCGCGGCGCTCGGTACGGGGACGACTATGGAGTACGAGGTCATCCACGGGCTTTACAACATGCTCCCCAACGTGGCGCTCCAAGAAACGATGCACGCCAACCTCGAACGGGTGGGCGGCGTGTACTATGACGACCAGGAATGGACGTTCGCGGAACTCATCAAGGAAACACTCCCCACAGACGGGCCATCGCTCGAGTCAGCGGCCGAAATCCAGCCGTTCTTCGTCACAGAGGAGGGCAGCGGCGGATCCACCGATGTGGCCGACGTGAGCTGGATCGTTCCGACGGGTGGCATGGGTGCGGCGACCTGGGTGCCGGGCACCTCGGCGCACTCCTGGCAGGCCATTGCGGCGGGCGGCACCGGCATCGGAGACAAGGGCATGATCGTAGCAGCGAAGACCCTCGCTATGACCGCTATCGATCTCTTCACAAACCCCGACCTGATCGAGGCCGCGAAGACCGAGCACACAGATCGTATCCCGGAAGGCTGGGTGTATGAGCCCCTCCTCGGGGATCGCGACCCTCCGCTCGACTACCGTAAGCCCGCCGGCCCGGGAGGCAACTGAGCGGAGCGCGAACCACCAAAACCGACGCCGGAATCCGGCCGTAGGGACGACCGTCGCAGGCACCTAGCCTGCGGCGGTCGTTTCATTTTGGGTGGGATGGGTGAGTGGTGGACGGGTTCGTGCAGAACCTTCGGTATACGATCTGGAAACTTCTTCGGGCTCCTCTGTTCTCAAGCGTAGCGGTGATGACGCTGGCCGTCGGGATCGGCGCCAACGCTGCGATCTACAGCGTGGTCAAGGCGGTTCTCTCGGAGCCGCTTCCCTACGACAACCCCGAGGAGCTTGTCGGCATGTGGGATGACGCCTCAGGCTCAGTGACGGGCCTCGCGGAGCCCGAGCAGGTCGGTGTGATGATGTTAATCCACCAGACGCTGCCCATCGTGGGCGTGCAGGTCATGATGGGGCGGGTCTTCACCGAAGAGGACGATTCACCCGACGCACCCGAGACAGTACTTCTGTCTCACTGGTATTGGGAACGCCGATTCGGGTCGGATCGCAGCGCGATTGGGCAGACGCTCACGGTCAATGGTCGCGCTCGGGAGATCATCGGGATCATGCCGCTAAGGAATGCGATTCTTCAGGAGCAATCCGGACATCTACCTGCCGTTCCAGTGGGAGTGGTCAACTTCCCAGGCGCCGTCACGCTCGGCATGCTCGAGGAAACTGGGTTCGCCGCCAACCTCAATCCGCTCAAACAAGATGTTGTGGGCGATGTTGGCAGCGTGCTTTGGGTTCTCTTAGGGACTGTCGCCATCATCCTGCTCATTGCGTGCGCCAATGTGGCGAACCTCTTGATCGTGCGAGCTGAAGGTCGGCAACGCGAAATGGCGGTTCGTACCGCCATGGGTGCCGAGCGCGGACAGGTCATGGGGCTGCTGCTCACAGAGAGTGCAGTCTTGGGTGTGGTCGGCGCTCACGTTGACCTCGGGCACAGTCGGGATCGGGCTGGTCGGGGCCTTCGGACTCACCCGGTTGGTGGAGTCACTGCTCTTTGGGGTCAGCCCAATGGACCCGGTGACGTTCGGTTCGGTAGCGCTGGCACTTTCGATGGTGGCGCTACTCGCAAGCTACCTGCCGGCCCGAAGGGCCTCACGTGTCGATCTAGTGGTGGCGTTGAGGGCTGAATAGCGACTGACGGCGGCCCCCGCACTTCGCGGGGTGCCGTCGCGAGGCGGGTGCACGCCCTGCACGGGTGGTTTGAATCAGTTGGGATGTGCAGATTGGGGGAGACAGTCGCCAACCCTAGCAGAGCAGCATGCCCGACATCCTCACTCAGCCCTGGCCGTGGTACGTGGCCGGCCCTCTCATCGGCCTCGTCGTACCCTTCGTGTACTGGTATGGCGGGAAAAAGTGGGGCGTCTCGTCGAGCCTCCAACATCTTTGCGCAGCCGCACTCCCCGGCAAGATCGAATACTTCAACTACGACTGGTGGAAGAAGGGTTCATGGCATCTCGCCATGGCCGGCGGGATGGTCCTGGGCGGCCTGTTGGGAGGCCGAGTGTTGTCCAATCCAGACGATGTCGTCGCCATCTCGGACGCCACACGCACGGACCTGGCCGCCATGGGGATCACTGATTTCTCCGGCCTGATCCCGTCCGACGTGATGTCCTTCGAGGCTCTGTTCACGCTTCCGGGCGTGATGTTGATCATCGTCGGTGGTTTTCTCGTTGGCTTCGGCGCCCGTTACGCCAACGGCTGCACATCCGGACACGCGATTTCCGGCCTCGCCAACCTGCAGCTGTCTTCATTGGTGGTCGTCATGGGTTTCTTCATAGGTGGGCTGATCTCGGCCCACCTACTCCTCCCCATCATTCTTTAGGGGCGGATCATGACAGAAATCAAGAAGCCTGGGTCATTGGTCGTCTACTTCCTTTTGGGAGCCTTCCTTGGAGTTGTGTTCCTCAAGTCGGAAGTCGTGTCGTGGTTCCGGATCCAGGAGATGTTCCGCTTCCAGAGCATCCACATGTACGGGATCATTGGCCTCGCGGTCGCTGTCGGGGCGATCTCAGTGGCAGCGATGAAAACATTTGGGACACGCACCGTGCGCGGTGACGAGATCGCCTGGCCGGACGCTGCGTCCAAGAGACCCCAAAAACACCACATTCTGGGCGGCACGATTTTCGGCCTCGGGTGGGGTCTCGCCGGTGCATGCCCCGGCCCGCTCTTCGCACTTATCGGGAGCGGACTGCCGATCATCGGGGTCGCCCTCTTGGGCGCCCTGGCCGGCGCGTGGACCTACGGCCTTATGAAGCCGAAGTTGCCCCACTAGCCATCACAGTCCGCGGCCATCCCAGGCTGACGAGAATAGCAAGAGCCCCGGACGGTCCAAACCGTCCGGGGCTCCTTGTTCTGGTGCGGGTTTCCCTACCGCCCGTTCCCGCGCTCCAACCGCTCCAGTTGCTTCTCGAGCTCCAGCATCTCGTCCTCGAGTCGCCCTTCTATTTCCATCTCGAGAATTTCGTCCAGTCCCTCTAACTCAATCTCGAGAAGCTCACCAAGTCCTCCGAGTTCCATCACCTACATGCTGGCGCTCGGATGGGTTCTGCATGTGGGGTGGGACACTTTGCTCCATACTGGATTGGGCACGGACTTCGTGCCGCTCTGGTACGTGCCACTGTGTGTGGGCTTCGACCTCGTCGTCGCCGGCGGCGTTCTGAAGGGCTCTCTGCCCTCGCGCGACTGACGCGTCCACTTGCCGGGGTGTCTCCCGGCCCGCCAATTGAGCGGTACCCCGCCGAAAGAAGTGACGACAAACGGGCTGAGTCCCGAGTCGATAGATCTGGGCGCTGAACAGCGCTCCTCATGTTGGTCTCCGCCACCGGAACCAACCCGCGTCACCACGTCAGGCAGGAGCCCACCATGATCGGGTCCATAATGCGCCGCATCGCGACAGTCGTCGCCTTGTTCGCCATATCACTTCCTTCCGTCTCAGCTGCCCAGGCCCTTCCGGCCGACCAGCTCTCTTCCCTGTCCTTCCGGCATATCGGTGTCGTTGGAAATCGGGTCGCATCCGTCGCAGGCGTACAGGGAGATCCCCTGACCTACTACGCGGGTGCCGCTTCGGGCGGACTCTGGAAGACCGAGGACGGCGGCACTCTCTGGGAACCGCTCTTCGACGACCAAGATGTCCACTCGGTGGGCGCTTTGGCCGTGTCGACGTCGGACACGAAGATCGTGTGGGCGGGAACGGGCGAGCCCCACATCCGCTCCAACGTCACCATCGGAAACGGCGTCTACAAGTCGACCGACGGCGGAGACAACTGGGAGCACATGGGTCTCGACGCGACGGGCAGGATCAGTCGCATCGTGATCGATCCCACGAATCCGGACATCGTCTACGTCGCTTCACTAGGACACGCACACTCGCCCCAGCAGGAGCGAGGCATCTACAGAACCACGGATGGTGGGGAGTCGTGGGAGCATGTGCTCTTCGTCGACCAGAACACCGGCGCGTCGAGTCTGATCATGGATCCGAACAACCCTCGGATCCTATTCGCAGGAATGTGGACCGTCACCGTGAACACCTGGGGTCGGGAGAGCGGCGGGCCGGGCTCCGGGATCTTCATGTCTCGGGATGGAGGTAGCACGTGGGATCGACTGGAGGGGCATGGTCTACCAACCCTACCCGTGGGCAAGATCGATGTCTGCATGTCGCAGGCTAACTCGGACCGCATTTACGCGCTGATCGAGACCGGCGATGGCGTCCCGTGGCAAGGACAGGAGACCGAAGACGGTGAGTTGTGGCGCTCGGACAATGGCGGGTACGACTGGGACCTGGTGAATCACAGCCGCGATCTCGGGGGGCGGACCGCGTACTACAACAACTGCCGTGTCTTCCCGGACGATGAAAACGAGGTCTTCTTCCTCACCGCCGCGTTGTCCCGGAGCTACGACGGAGGCCTGACATACATGACCCACCAGGGCGTCGAACGTCCCGGTGGTGATTATCACGAATTGTGGATCGATCCTCAGAATCCGGATCGTTTGGTCATCGGCAACGACCAGGGTGTGCACATCTCGCGCAATCGCGGCAAATCATATCAGCGCGTTGAGCTACCCATTTCGCAGATGTATCACGTCACCGTAGACAACGCGATTCCATACAACGTGCTCGGGAACAGGCAGGATGGTCCCAGCTACCGCGGACCCAGCAATAGCCTTTACAGCGGCTTCGGGGGGGGCTCTATCCCTCGTGGAGATTGGCACCAAGTCGGTGGTGGTGAGAGCGGCTTCGCGACCCCAGACCCGACCGACCCAGACATCGTATGGTCGAGCGCGTCGGGTTCCGGCGCGCGTGGCGGAATCGTGGTGCGACATGACGAAAAGACGCGCCAGTTCCGCAACGTCGAGGTTTGGCCGGAAAGCACTGGAGGCGCGCCGGCGAGCGACCTCCGGTATCGGTTCCAGTGGACGTTCCCACTTCTGATTTCGCCCCACGACAACAACACGATCTACGTCACCAGTCAGCACGTGCACCGCACCCGCAACGGCGGACAGAGTTGGGACGTGATTAGCCCGGACCTGACCACGAACGACGTGAGCCGTCAGGGCATCAGTGGTGGCCTCACGCCGGACAACATCGGCGTGGAGTACTGCTGCGTGGTCTACGCATTCGATGAGTCACCTGCACAGCAGGGTGTGTTCTACGCCGGTTCGAACGACGGCAAGGTGCACGTCAGCCAGGACGATGGTCAGACGTGGACCGACGTCACCGGCAACATCCCGGACTGGCCGGCGGATGGAGTCGTGCGTGGCATCGACGCTTCGAAGTGGGACGCAGGAAAAGCATATCTCGCGGTCGAAGCGCATCAGGTCGGTGACTTCGCTGCTTACGCGTACCGTACAGAGGACTTCGGAGCGTCTTGGACGAAGATCACAAGCGGTATCGATGATCACATCCTGAGCTTCACGCGGAGCATCCAGGAGGACCCGGTTCGGCCAGGCCTCATCTTTCTCGGCACGGAGAACCGCGTCTACATGAGTTTTGATGACGGCGACAACTGGCAGCCGTTCATCAACAACCTGCCACCCGCACCTATGTACGGCATCGTGATCCAGGAGAATTTCAACGACCTGGTGATTGGCACGTATGGGCGGGGGTTCTGGATCATGGATGACCTGACTCCACTTCAGCAGCTCACGGATGGAGTGCGTGGGTCGTCAGCGTTCCTATTCGAACCGCGCGACGCGTATCGGTTCAATCCGCGTACCGTACCTGCGCAGGGGAACTACGATCAGAGTGCCGGAACGAACCCGGCTAATGCGGCCTATCTCAACTACTGGCTCAGCGAAGAGAATGCGGGCAGCCCAGTAACGCTCACGATTAGGGACGCGATGGGAGCACTGGTCCGGTCCCTGGAAGGGAGCAACGAGCCGGGCATGAACCGAGCGTTCTGGGATTTCCAAGGTGAGCCCAGTACTGCCATTCGTCGTCGCGTTACCCCGCTCTTTGCCCCATGGGTGGACTACGGCCCAGACCGGGTCAGGGTCCAAAATGGAATGTCGCTCCGCCACCCGCCGGGCGATTACACCGTGACTCTCGATGTCGCGGGTGAGGAGTTCACTCAGCAACTGACTGTGCTGAAGGACCCAAGCTCCGAGGGGACGATTGCGGACATCCGGGCGCAGTTCACAGCAATGGAAGAGATCCGTAACGACTACGACGCAGCAGCCGACGCGATCAACCGGATCGAATGGATACGTAGGCAGCTCTACGACCTCGTGGACGTTCTCGAAGACCAGGGCGGCGCGGAGGAGTTGATCACCGGAGCGGACGCATTGGACAATGCATTCATCGATGTCGAGGAGGAGTTGATCCAACTCCGCTCGACTGGCACTGGACAAGACGGGGTGCGCTATCCAGCGAAGGTCGCCGGCAAGCTCCGTCACTTGGCGAACGGGACCGGCACCGCCGACTTCCGTCCGACAGACCAGCAGGGAGAGGTGCAGGTGCTCCTCCGCACGATCCTCATGAACGCGCGAGGCGAGCTGGACGATCTGATGACCGAAGAGCTGGCAGCCTTCAATCGCCTCTTGGTGGAGCACGGACTCAACCCGTTAATCAGCGACGACAGCTACTAGTCCAAGCTGTACGCGGCAGACGCAAAGAGGGGGCGGCGCCACAGGGCGCCGCCCCCTCAGTCGTTTGCGGGTGTCCGAGAACTCGTTACGCAGCAGCCCTCACTGCCTTACCGGCCTCGCCGTAGACGGCACCCAGGACCGCACCGAACACCATGTGCCCAATTAGCGAGCCCATGGCCATCATCGCGTCTCCAGAAAAGAGCGGCATGCCGATCATAAAGTGTCCTCTCCAGCCGAGCATCCTATTTTGGCCCATTTGACCGGCCAGCATATTCGCCGGGTTCATGGGTGCCAAGCCCCTCATAGGCGCCACATACACCCCGACGACCGTCATCGCTACGGCTCCAAAAACGCCACCTGCGACGGCGCGAACGAAGTCGATTTTCATTCCTGTCTCCTTGGTTCCTCGTCGTCGCACCCGAGTCGGTGGCGATGACGTGATGAATGTCTCTTCGAGAAAACAATCCTGAGCGGGGCAACTTGGTTCCAGATTCAGTACCTTTTCCAAGGATTTTCGTATATATGCGCTCGGGGCTTGGAGGAGGGATCCTCGACGAGTCACGGGGTATGACGCCCGATCGATCCAGATCGACCAAAAAGGGAAGTACGAGTGAGAGTCTTTACCATCGCTGCGATTATCACCCTCGCCTCGCCACAATTCGCGACTGCGCAGGACATGCTGCTTTCCAGCTTCGACGCGATCGAAAGGGCTAGAACTGCGGCCTGTGTGCCGATCTTAGCACGCATGGACGCACTGAACACTGAGCTCATGCCCCTGGGCTTACGTGCCGAGAGACTGCGTCAGATCGGTGAAGCCATGGCGCTCGAAGATCGGATGATCATGGACGAGTTGGACCAGTCTGATGAGACAGAAAAGGCGATTCACGACTGGTTCGTTGCCGACGGACGCCTCGCTCAGGCTTATGTCGACACCGAGAACCAAGACATGCAGAGGCAACGCACCATCGCTCGCGAGGGGGCTAAAGGGACGGTCCAAATCGCTGCGACGGCCATCCAAACACAGGCGCAGGAACTGATTGATGCGTCCGGGGATGTCGCCACGGCGGCTGGTCCGTGTGATGGGGCGATCCTGATCAGATCCGTCGTGATCGAGGCTTGTGCCACTCAAGACAGTCCCGTCTGTGCCCCCGCGGCAGCAGCAGTGGACCCTGACGGTGTCTATCGGTTTGTGGACACCGCCGAGGACCTCTGGGACGTCCAGGAGCTACGCCCATGGACAACGCCTGGTCCGCTCAGCGTGGCCCCAACAGGCATACTCACTGGAGCTCGTTCTGTGGCTTTCGCGCGCCACGGAAACATAGTGATCAGTATCGAGTTCGCTCCCGCTCTTCAGCGGCGCAACGGAATGACTCCGGAGGAAGTGGGGCAGTTCCAGGAGGTCCTCGACTCGATCGGATTTGAGTTCGACCACCCGGACCTCATCTACGCTCCTTCGCTCGTCGTTCGGGCCACGCTTCCCGACAAACTCGCCGGAGAGGACCTGTACGTTCTCCACTTCGGTACGGCGGACGACGCGGACGTCGTCTGGAGCGCCCCAGCCGGAACCGGCGATGTCCTCGAGGCTCCGGCCGTTCTCCAACCCCACCAGATCGTGCGGATCCAGAATGGCGAAGCGCTGAATCTCACCGCGATCACCACGGACGAAGCTGGAAAAAACGAGGCGGTGTTCACCCTGGACGTGACGACGGTGAACCAGGCCACTGCAACCCGCGAACTCTTGGGGTACATGGCCGGCCAAATGGTGGAAGACCTCAAGGTTCTGTTACCCCCGGGCGGAGGGAACTGACCCACTCGGCACCGCTCCGCTGATTCGCCAAACTCTGAATGAACTGGATCCCGCCGCACCCGTCGCCGACCTAAGGGCCATGCCCGAGATCATCGCTGCCTCGACCGGGCGAGCGTCGTTCATCGCGCTGCTCTTGGGGACTGCGTCCATTCTCTCTCTCCTACTCAGCGCTCTCGGAGTGTATGCCGTGATCACCTATGTCGTGGAAGGCCGACGGCCATAGATCGGTATTCGTCTGGCTCTCGGAGCCCGGCGGGGTGAAGTGCAACGGCTCGTGGTCGGGCAGTCGCTGCGGCTGGCAGTGCTCGGCACGGTACTCGGCCTCGGCCTCGCCGTCCCCCTCACGAGAGTCCTTCGTTCAATGCTATTCGGGGTGAGTCCGACGGACCCGATCACTCTGATCACAGTCTCGCTCGGGCTCATCACCGCAGCCGGACTCGCGGCCTTCGGGCCAGCACGAGGAGCGACCCGGGTAGATCCGGTGGAGACGCTAAACGCAAACGTCGGATAGACCTCCGTTTTAGCGGATCTCCGGGCCACCCACGCGGTCATCTGCCACAAACCGATCACGCGCCGGCATTCGGATCGCCGGCAAGGACGACGCATCCAGAACGCCGTCGCCTGCGAGCAGCCCGTTCAGGTTCAGCACATACGCGATCACCGCATAGTTCTGATCGTCGGAGAGTGATCCCGGCGCGTTCTGCGGCATCGCCTTGCGGACATAGTCGTAAAGTGTCGTGGCGTACGGCCAGTAGTTGCCGACCCCGCGCGCTACCGGCCACTGCTCCCACTCATCAGTAGCGGCCAACCGGTCGTTCGGCCCTTCGGTACCGGTCGGACCATGGCACGCGATGCAGTACATCTCGTAAACGCGTTTGCCTTCGGAGACGGAACCGCTTCCCACTGGAAGACCTTCTCCATCCGGCTTCACATCGATGTCCCACATCGCGATCCGGGCGTTCGTGGCATACGCGCCGAAGCCGAAAGAAGCCGGTGCGTTCGCCGCCAACTCGGCCGAGAAGTCTCCAGCCTCGGAATCCACGCCGTTGGTCGCCTGCGGCGGGCCGTCTGCCGGTGAGCACGCCGCCAAGAGAACCGCGACAGCGGCCCAAGTAGTCGCCCGCCTCATACCAGATCTCCTAGGCCAAACGTGACCGCACCGTCTGCGTCGATCTTCCACGCTCTCTGGTGATTCTGGTGATACGTGGTGCGCTCGCCCCGTGCCTCCCAAAGCTGCTGTACCGTGGGCTGCACGTATCCGGTTTCATCCGTCGCTCGACTCAGGATGACAGTCTTGTCGCCGTCCCAGTCCCAGAGATGCCGAAAACGGACCGTAGACTTGGACAGAACGGGCTCTTGAAGCTCGGCGTCCTGCCAACTATCCCCGCTGTCAGTGCTCACTTCCACTCTGGTGATACGCCCACGTCCCGTCCACGCGAGTCCCTTGATCTCCCACCACCCAGCTTCAGGCAGCGTGTACGGGAACGACGGGAACGTGATCACGGACTTGGCGTCCATCACAAAACTGAACTGCCGCGCCGTCCCGTCCTGCAGCGGATCCGTGTATCGGGAGGTCTCGTCGCGCGTCATTGTGGGCCGGTCGGTGACCTCGAGCCTGCGCAGCCATTTCACTTGCGTATTGCCTTCCCAACCAGGGAGCAGCAGCCGAAGCGGATATCCTTGCTCTGGCCGGATCGCCTCGCCGTTTTGTGCGTAGACGAGCATCGCGTCATCCATGCCTTTTTCGAGCGGCACGCTCCGGGACATCACCGCCGAGTCACTCCCTTCGGCAAGGAGCCAGCTCGCCCCGCCTTGAACACCAACCTCGCGCAACACAGTGGACAGCATCACGCCCGTCCACTCGCTCGTGCTAAGAAGCCCGTCCAGCGCCTGCGGGGTGATCTCCGTCGGCATGCGCTCCCTGTTGTATGCCCCGCCACCATTCCCCGAGCACTCGACGAAGCAGATTCGCGATGTCTGTGGAAATCGCTTGAGGTCCGCCATGCTGAAGACCAGCGGGCGGTCCACCATACCGTGGATGAGCAGCTCGTGGTTCTCCGCAACGATGTTCGGAACCCCGCCATGATGCCGTTCGAAATGGAGGTCCGCCGGGGTGATCGTCCCGTGGAGATCCTGGAGTGGCGTCCGGGACGAACTCGACAGCGCCTGGTTGCGCATCAGCCTGCGCGGCCGCTCAGCCGGAGCCCTACTCCCCAACTCAGACACCAAACGTCCCGGAACCCTGGTAGGATCGTCTGCGGAAGACGGAGCCTCCTGCGCAACCAGCTTTACGGCATCGGCTTGGGTTTTCAGGAGACCTGCAGCGATGACCCCTGAGGTCGTGGTGAGCCAGGCTCGTCTGGACAGACCGGGGCGGTGCTTGGGTGTCATGCGGAGCTTCCTCTCGGCAGGGGGGCAGCGACGGGCTCAAACTGAGCCCGGGACGTGCGATCGGCTAGAGGGGCGGGCCTTCAGACGAATCACAGCAATTCGCTGGACGCCAACGCCATCTACATGCAAATTCTGCCCTCTCGAAGTTCAAGAACGCACCGGAGACAGTACCGCATGCGCCGACGTATACCGTTCGTGGCTCTCGTTCTCGTGATGGCTCCCACCGTGACCCTCGCTCAAGACGGTCCCGACCTCCCGGCAGGCTTTGACGAGCCGATGCCGCTGCACCACGATGGCCGGGGATTGGGACCCTTCTCTCGAACGATCACGACGCCTTCCGATCAGGCTCAGTTGTATTTCGACCAAGGCATTCAGCTGGTGTACGCCTTCGATCCTGGCCTGGGTGCTCGGTCGTTCCGCGAGGCATGGAAGCTCGATCCGAACTGCGCAATGTGCTACTTCGGTGAAGCTTGGGCCTGGGGTCCATATCTAAACGGACCGATGACAACGCCTGACGCGCCCCGAGCCCACGCCGCCATCTCAAAGGCGATGGACGTACGAGACGGGAACACGACCCCGGTGGAACGGGCCATGATCGAGGCGATGGCCGAGCGTTATGAAGCCGAACACGATGGTGATCGCCGCCGCACACTCGACGAAGCCTGGGCCGAGAGCGTGAACACACTTTACGAGGCCTACCCGAACGATCTGGACATCGGCTTCCTGGCAGGCGAGTCCCTCATGCTCCTCGAGCCACGCCGCGGCAGGTGGGACATCGAAAAGGTGTCCATCCAACGGATTCACCGGGTGCTTGAAGACGTCCTGTCCAAGGACATCACCCACCCGGGAGCCTGCCACCTCTACATCCACTCGACCGAGCCGACAGTACAGCCCGAGAAGGCGGAAGGGTGTGCAGCGTACCTAGGTCAGTCGATCCCTGGCGCGAGCCACATCCAACACATGCCGTCCCATACGTTCAACCGGGTGGGGCGCTGGGCCGAGTCGGTTGTGGGGAATACGCAGGCATGGCATTCGGACATGAAGGCGGCCACCGGCGAAGGCTTCGCGATCTACCCGTCCCACAACCTGCACATGCTGCTTTTCGCCGCATCGAACGGAGGCCAGGGCGCCGTCGCGATCCAGGCTGCCAAGGAATACGCCAAGATCCAGCAAGGCGGACAGTTCTATCAGTCCCTGACGATGATGCGTTTCGGACGCTTTGAGGACCTCATTGCCTTGGACGGGGCCCCTGACGGGGGAGTCTTCGAGGGCATGTGGAACGCCGGGAAGGGGTATGCCCACCTGCGTATGGGTGACGAAGGCACGGCCCGGTGGTACTTGCATCTCGTGAAGCAGGGGATCGAAGACGCCCCAGAAAACGCGTCCTTCCGAGGCCACACTGTGGCTCAGCTGCTCGGGATCACAGGCGGTATCCTGGAAGGCGAGATCATGCGTGCGAACGGTGATCTCGACGGGGCCATCGCGATCTTCCAGGCAGCTTCGGAGTTGGAGCGCGGTCTCCGATACGACGAACCAGAACCCCTTCCCTTTTCGGTTCGCCAGTGGCTCGGCGACGCGTTATGGGAGGCAGGACGCCACGACGAGGCCATCGAAGCCTTCAGGGATGAACTGGTCGCGCACCCGCACAACGGCTGGTCGCTGTTCGGGCTCGAGCGGTCACTGCGAGCGATCGGGGACGACGCTGAGGCCGACGAAGTGCTCGCCGAGCGGCTGGCCTCTTGGGAGCGGACCGATGTCTACCTCAGGTCCCCGATCTACTAGCGGTCGCTAGGCGTCTTCGCTCTCACCGTCCAAAAGTGAGGGGTCCTCGGACGTCTCCGTAGTAAAGACCGGATACATCGATTCCGACGAAGTCAGGTACTCCTCCACGGCCCGAACGAGCGGCATTCGCTCGCCTATACGCAGCGCGGCTTCGCTTCGGTCGAAGGTGGGCCTCATGGTCTCTCCGGAAGCGACGAAGGCATGGGCCAGGAGGAGCGTCGCCGCACGTAGGAGCACGTCTTCGTCGTCCTCTCCGTCTTCGAGTTCGCTCAAGGCGACCTCTGTCGCCGCACCGGCCACCTTTCTCGTGAAGCCACTGCGTGTCAGCGAAAGCACCATACCAATCACCAGGGCGCCTCCTCCAACGACGAGGATAGGGGTGGCAACTCCGGCACCCACCCCGAATCTGGGACCTACGATCCCAAAGCCAACGAGCACCACTAGGCCCAGTATGGCGAGTCCACAGCCGTACACTCCGGGTTCAGCCGGCGGCGGCGTCTCCTCGATCTCCTGCAACGTCTCCCGGATAAGGAGCCGGTGGCCGTCCGTCAGATACATCGACGAACCGCCACTCGAGCCGCCACTCGAGCCGCCACACGAGCCATAATCACGTCTTCGGCCACCGGCCTACGGGGACCGCCGAAACAACCGTCCCGGTGATGATATCCGGAACCGCGCGAGAACAAACCGTAGTCGCCGAATACACGTTCTGGTCGAGACGAGTCACAATCCGATCCAGCGGACCTGGACTGTTGTTCTCGATCTCCACAGTCTCGCGACCCGTGACCGTACCGGCGTCGACGTCGAATCGCGCGTCGATGGAGTAGTTCGCCTCGAACTGCCCGTATGCAGCGCCTGGCGCACCGGTCGAATCACGCGTGCCTGCTTCGAAGGGGCGACGGAAGGCGTTCGTCAGCGGGATATCCCGCCGCACAGCGCGTTCGGGCAGTACCTTGGCTGAGACGTTCGCGGGCACAGCTACGAGAACAGCCAAGAGGCCCAGGGGACATGAATTCGCTTCATTGTCGGATGCTCCTTCAGAACCACGGAAGACGATTCAGGTCGCCACCGTGCCGAATTAATGATTCAGAGCCATGCAGAGGATCTTGGAAACGCTAGACACAGCATGGAGACGCGACAAGCCGCTAGGAAGCCTATTCCGCAGAGAATGGGAGTGTTCCTAGCGGCCGAAGCGGAGATTCCCCTTCCACCCGTCCGCGTCTGCCTCGCTGGCGGGTCCCATCTTCCCGCGGACGGACTCGAACAACGGCTCGGTGTAGTACCCGTCGCCCCGGATCATGACCCACGTAACGCGTCGCGTATCCGTGATCTCTTCGAGGGGATTCCCGTCAATCACGATCAGGTCGGCATACTTACCCTGCTCGATCGTGCCGAGTCGTTCGTCAACACCGAAAGCGCGAGCAGAGTTGATCGTGCCGACCCTGAGAGCAGCCGCATTCGGGAGGCCGGCTAGGACCATCGACTGGAGCTCTCGGTGCACACCGAACCCACTCCACCATTCTCCCCAACTCGGGTGGTCCGTGCCCAGCGAGATGTTGTCGCCGCCGCCGAAGTCGTAGAAGAGTTTGATGGTCCGGCGCTTCATGTAGTAAATGCGTTCGAACTGCCCCATCGGGTTTCGTGGGAGCCGCGACTCTACTTCTGCGCGCGCGTAAGGGGTCAGGAAGCCGCGCTCGTCCTCCCAATAGTCGTAAACCTCCGCGTCCTTCCCTGCCCAGTAGTCATAGGCGCTGAGGGTCGCGTCGAAGTAGGCGCCCTGGGCCACGAACAACTTCGTCTGCGCTTCGATCCGGTCGAGGGTCTCGGGGTCGTCCAGATCAAACGACTCAAGCGACGCGTACGCAGACTGCGTACCCACAAAAGCGTCGCCACCCATGAAGTGTTCGATCCGATCGATGCCCATGTAGATGGCATCTCGCGGATTCACGCTATTCCGGAATCCAGAGTCGAGGTGGCCCGTCACCGTGAGTCCATGCGCGTGGGCAACGTCAATGAGGACCTCGAGCTGTTCCGGCCGGATCCCCTTGGCCTTGAAACCGCGGGCTCCGTTCAACGCCCAGTACGTCGCCTCCTTCCTGATCGAATCAGGAGTCATCGCTTCGTGACTCCAGCCTGGACGGGCTGAGCCCCAATACGGTCCCGAGCTGTAGATGCGCGGCCCTGGCATTTCACCACTCGCAATGCGGGCACGGCCGCGGCGCGCCTCATCTGGGTCGATCTCTCCCGCCGGAAACGTCGAGGTCACTCCGTTCGCGAGAAAGAGGACCGGGTTCACAGTGTAGTCATCGACCCGGCCTTCTCCGAATAGGTCGACCGCGTAGTGTGCATGCAGATCGAAGAGGCCCGGCATAATGAACTGGTCGTCCTCAAGGAGGACGACGGTCGCGGCACCAACTTCGGCCGGTGCGACGCCGAGCCGCAGGATCGTCCCGTTCTGGATGAGGATACCGGGGTTCGGGCGGGCCACATCGGCGGTGCCATCCCATAGCACGCCACCAATGATCGCGGTAGTGCCGGGCTGTGGCTCAGGAGCCTGAGATTCAGCTAGTGCTGGAATCGCGAGTGCCATGAGGCAGACTCTCAGTGCCACAGGACCGACGCTGTGTGGCCACTTACTCAACATTTGTGGCGCCCCGCAGCCGTGTGCCGAAAGCCTGCCCGGCCGCAGAAACCCCTCATCTTCGACGGAAGTTCGACGTGTAGCTGCTTCAATCCCTTTTCCTTCGCCACAGCTGCGGCCTCGTTGAGCAGCGCCGTGCCTACGCCATCTCCCGCGTCAGGATGCACCGTGGAACCAATCGCGAATCCGCGCACACGCCCGCACTCCAAGACTCGTACGAATCCGCCCAAAGTGTCATCGGGGTAGGCCAAGGGGTGGATCAAACTCACGTCGAGCATGCCCGCGAAATTCCTAGGCGCATGATTGGGCCAAACCGCGGAGAAGAGTTGATCGAGTTCCTGCTCGTCGACGGGGCCATTCACTTCGTAGCGTACCATGCTCTTCTCCGGTCGATCTGAATCAACCCAACCATTCCACCCGCCATCAGTATGCCGTGCGAGCGCGTGAGGCGCGACCCAGGGAAGCCGGCCCTCGATCGTTAGCGGGAGTTCCGAAAAAAGAACGCCAGAATGGAGTCGGTCGCGTTGAGTTCCAAACTTTTAGCCCCGAGCGCCGGATTGAAGGTGACCGGGGCACGTATGCCTACCACCAGCACTCGATGCTGAACTCAAGCATTGGGACTGATCCGCGACACCGTCCTCCAGCTCAATGCACCCGATCCGTGCCAAGGCACCGGCACCTCCTTACATTGGGCGTGCCCAACCAGCTACCACCCAGGAGACCACAGCAATGAAGAAGCTGCTTCCAACAATCATGCTCGCCGCGATGGTCGCGGCCTGCTCGGCCGGTCCGCCACCGCCACCGCCGCCGCCGCCGTGGACGCCCACTGGCACATACGACGTCTCCATCGACGCCATGGGCATGCAGCTCGGCGGAGTCTTGGGCATCACGGAGACCGACGGTGAGTTCAGTGGATCCCTCGGAACCGACATGGGCGTGGTCGACCTGAACACGTTCACGGTAGATACTGATTCTCACGAGGTCACGTTCGTTGGTGACAGCCCAGACTTCTCGCTCGCGTTCCAAATCATGATCGAGGAAGGCGAACTCAGCGGTCAGTTCGAAATCGCGGGTATGGGCAACGGGTCCATCATGGGCACGAAACGCGCAGGTACTCGACCCTAACGGCCGCTCGCCGAGGCTGACGACCGTGCCTGAACGCCGCTATAACGAAGACGAAGTCGCCCTGATTCTGAGAAAAGCGGTCGACTCACATACTGACGATTCCGGGCCGATGTCGGGCTCTGGCATGACGCTGGAGGAGCTCAAGGACATCGGTGTAGAAGTCGGCATCGAGTCTGCCCAGATCGAAACTGCGGCACGCTCTCTCGATGTCGTTCGAAGCGCGCCCACGGGACGGATCTTGGGTCAACCGACCACGGTGCAATTCGAGCGTGTCATCCCGGCGCGGCTTCAAGACGAACACATGCCACATCTGCTCGATCTGATTCGCAATGAATTCGCCCGCCAGGGCATCGTGACGGAGGTCATGGGCGGCTTCGAGTGGAAGGCAGGTGGTTCACTCGGAACTCGCTACGTCTCGCTTCGACCCGAGGGCGACCAGACACGCATCCGGGTACTCGGGAACTATCGGGACGGATTCCTCGGCCTGGTTATTGGGGGCGGGTCCGTCACGGGCATGGCAACAGCTGCAATCGTTGGAAAGGCACTCGCGATCGCCAACCCAGTCCTCTTGCTTCCGGCGGGGGTCCTCGGTGTCGTCGCCACATCGACTCCGGTCTTCCGCTTCTTCTTCGGCAAAGAACAGGATGCGTTGGAACGGGTGATGGGCTCGCTCGAAACACGACTTCTGGAATTTGAAGCCGCCGCAGGCGGGGACGATGACTGACCGCGTTTCTGTCGCGGTCATCAACAGCGGAGTCCATGTGCCCCACACCCACCTCCCCAGTGTGGCGGGCGGCGTCTCGATCGATCTTCAAGGCAAGCAGCACGCCAGCTATGTGGATCGACGGGGTCACTGCCGCGCTACTGCGCAACCACCCGGGGGTGGCTACCGCTGCCGGGGTGCTGGACATTCTATCTGCTGTGTGGAAGCCCTAAGCGCTTGCCAGCGACCGCCGCTACTTCGCCCGAAGACTCTGCCAGACGCCGCGACCCGCGGCCGCGTAGAGGAGCATCGCGATAACCACTAGGGCCTTCAGGCCGGTCCACATCGACAAGTACTCGAGGCATCCGCCGAGCACGGCACCCAAGAGGTTGGATCCCAGAGACGCCGTGGCGTTTCGCGATCGATCGAGCAGGCTGCTCACGATGACACCTGCGAACCCGACCGGGAGGCCAATCAAAAGCCCTCCCACCACACCCCGTCCCACCAAATCGAGTTGATTGAGCGAGCTGATCGGCACGGCATACAACAGCGCCAATGAAAGCATGAGCGGGACGAACCACACCATGATGTTGGTCGGCCGTCTCTTAGAGACCCACAGATTCGCGGCGAGCGCCGTCGAGAGGATCCCTGCGAAGACCGCCACGTTGACGGTCCAGGTCGATCCGAACAGGAGGGACAGAACCGTGACGCCTCGTGTTTCGAGGAGGAGGAAGGCAGCCCCCATGAAGAAGAGCGGCGAGTCGAAATTTTTCTTGAGCGCTGCCGCCCCGAAGACCCTCGACACCGCGAACACTGCGGTCCCAATGACACCCAGAAGCAGGACCATGTAACCCCAGGGTGTCTCGCCTGGACTCAGGTACAGGAAGGGCCAATCGTCCGAAACAGTCCGAACTTCCTCGGGAGGAGCCGACGAGACCTCACGGCGGAAGGGGTCGACCCTCGTGAGATCCAGCTTGAGGCCCTCCTTCGCCACGACGAAGGTACGTCCGTAGTTCAGCCCGTGATTGATCGCGATGGGTAGCTGCTCAGTCGCCGCGGCCACCGTCCAGAAGAGCCGATCTGCGAGCCACTCACTCTCGAGCACTGAGAACGAGACAGCCAAGAGTCCGTGCGGCTCCAGGAGATTCCAGGCCGACCGAAGCCCCTCCTCGGAGTACAGGTAGTTCTCGAGGCGCAGGGAAGACATGGACGAGAACATCGCGTGCGAGTCCACGAGTCCATACGAGATCACGTCGAACCGTTCGTCTTTGGATTGCTCGATGAACGCCCGACCGTCATTCACGACTCGGACCACGCGTGGATCGTCGTAGGGTCCTTCTGGGTGCAGTCGCTGGCCGATCCGGAGAATTTCGGGATCGATATCCACTGACGTCACATGCTGGAAGCCGGTCCGAAGTGCAGCCATGGCATCGTTTCCGGTGCCCGCACCGATCACTAGAGCTCGGTCACGAGCGTCCACTAGGCGGTATGGGATGTCGTAGACGAGCCGGATGTAGGCCATGTTGCCGCGCACCGAATCAGGCGATGACTCAAAGCGCTCGAGCGACAAATCGTGCATGTACTGATGGAAGTCCTGATTCACCAAGACCATCATATTCGCCGGATCGTCAGCCTCGACGACGATTCGATTGTACGGACTGTAGATCGCGTCCCGGCCCGAAAACGCTGCGAGGGCGACCACTCCGACGACCCAAGCCAGATGGCTCAAACGGGGCGCAAGTAGCAGCAGTGGAATGCAGGCGACTCCGAACCAGACCGCCGGCCCAACGCCAAGGCTGGTCACCGCCGCAAACCCGAGAACACCCAGAAGTGAGCCGAGCAGGTCGAACGAGTAGGAAGCCAGCGTCTCGCCCCGACCGAAGAAGTGCCCGACGGCTGTCGAGGCCAAGGCGAAGACCGTCACGAACCCCCAAAACAGAGCCAGCACCAAGACGAGGTTGAGGGCAAAGCTCCCCACGCCGGCCATCTCGTACGCACCCCAGATGTGAATGCTGACATCCGGGAAGGAGAGACCACCAAGACCCGTGATGGATGCCGTCCCCACCACCAGCACGAAGACGAAAAGCGCAGGGAATACGCGGTGGAACAGCTCCGGGCGCCTCCGCCCGATCGCTACCCCGAGCCCCATTCCGAGGAACGTCGCGATGAGCACCAGATTGTTGAAATAGGCGAAGATCCGGATCTGTCCAGACATCCACCGAATGGTGGCCAGCTCCAGAGCCAACACCCCGAACGTGGCCAGTCCTAGTCGAAAGAGCGCGCTCCCAGGCCCCCCGATCGGCTCCTGGTCGAGGTCAGAGGAGCTCGACTCAGGCGTCTCGTGAGTCGGACGCTCGGTCATCGATGCGGGTACCCGGGGCCGCGTAGTACCACGCCGGGCCGCATCCCGGTGACTTCAGAATCCCGCACCACCGCGATTCCACCTACGAAGACATGCGGGATCCCGACCGCGTACTGATGTGGATCATCGAAGGTCGCTCGGTCGGCCACGGTCTCTGGATCGAAGACGGTGAGGTCCGCCACCATACCCGGGGACACCCTTCCGCGATCAGAGAGTCCTAGTCGGTCCGCCGGAGCCGAAGTCATTCGACGCACACCCTCTTCCATGGTGATCACGCCGCGCTCGCGCGCGTACACTCCTAGAACTCGGGCGAAGGTGCCGTATCCACGGGGGTGAGGGCTGGCCTCCCCGAACCGGGACAAGCGACCATCCGAACCGATCATGCCGAACTCCGACTGCATGAAGCGTTCAACGTCCTCTTCGTCGAACGCGTGGAAGATCGCACCGCACCGTCCGGCGGCATCGATCTCAAGAATGAGGTCTGCTATCTGAGCGGGAGTCCCCGGCACGTCCCGGGCGGTGAAGATGTCGGCAAGCGTCCAACCCGAGAGATCGTCCGGAAAAGCGGCCGCCGATTCTTCATCGAAAGAGCAAGACACGAGCTGGATCTTCGACGGGTCGTCCGCAAAGCGCATTTCGACGAAGGCCTCGATGTCATCCACCACACGCCGGCGCGTCGCGGGATCGGATAGTCGGTCCGCGAGTTGCCCACCCGCCTGGGCCCAGCGGGGAATAACGCTGGACAAACCTGTCGACGACGCTGTGTACGGATACTGATCGAAGGTAATGTCGACACCCTCGGCTCGAGCTGCTGCGATCAACTCCAGGGACTCGACGCTCCGCCCGAAGTTGCGGTGCCCGCCCACCTTGTGGTGGGTCATCTGGACCGGGATACCAGCCTCACGCCCGATTCGGATCGTCTCTTTCACGGACTGGAGGACGTTGACGTCCTCGTTGCGCATGTGGGAGATGTACATGCCACCCGCGGCAGCAGCGACCTTCGCGAGTTCAATGACCTCTGATGTCTCTGCAAAGCTACCGGGCAGATAGAAGAGCCCGGTGGAAAGCCCAAAGGCGCCTTCCTCCATGCCCGTGGCGACGTATGCACGCATCCGATCCAGTTCGTCTGGAGTCGCAGCTCTGTCTTCGTTCCCGATTACCTCGGACCTGATCGAGCCATGGCCTACGAACATCCCGAAGTTCGGGGCTACAGGCCCTCCCGCACTCAGCGAATCGTAGAAGCCGCCCAGGTCGAGCGGTGAGTTCCCGTCGTTCCCCTCCATAAGGGTCGTCACACCTTGGCGGACGAAGTTGTCCGCATCGCGCTCTTCCCGGATCAACCCAATCGAATGCGTATGGATGTCGATGAAGCCGGGGGCGACGTAGTGCCCGGTGACGTCGATGCGGTCCGTCGCGGAACGCCCGGAGAGATCCCCGACCTCTACGATGACCTGGTCGAGCACGGCGACGTCGGCCGTGAAAGCAGGCGCCCCTGTGCCGTCCACCACCATACCGCCCTCGAGTACGAGGTCGAATTCGGGCTGGCCGCACGCGGTAATCAGGAAGGCTGTCAGAACACTTGATATCGATCGAATAGTCATGGCCCCGAACATACAGGGGGAACCCAAGGAATGCCTGTGGGCGTTACTCTTCGACGTATACAATCAGGGAGAATGAGCATGCACCGAAAGCACTTTGGGGCGTGTAAAACCCTGTAGCCATCGCCGGCCTCGATCAACGGCCACTCAACGCGGGAGAAATTCACCCGCCAGCGATCGCCCTCTTGGGGAGGAACCGCCCGCACTTGTCCTGATACCGCCACCGAACCGGGCGCGACCAGGTCCTTCCACGGAATCGCAACCTCCACGCTCCACGCCGCATCGACGTCGCTGGCATCATTCCAAGGTGCCGTACAGGCCCACAGCGCTCGGGACTCCCGGCGTATTCCACTCGATGAAGGCCCGCCCGCCCGAGTTGTACGGGCGATCCAAGAACAGGTCGACTTCCGTGCCTAGTGCATTGATTAGATGATGGCGTCCCGCTGCCTCAGCGTCCCCCACAGGTGCGGCTCCTCAAGCATCGCGCCCACGTAGAGGTACGTGTCGTCCCAATTCATTTTCGCCCGTGTCGCGTGCGCCGGGATCGCGCCACCCCTTCCCCCGTATGTCGGCAAAGGCCTCCGTCCAGGGTGCCCCGGCCCAAGCATCATTGAGCCTGCCGTCGATCTGACTTGTGCCCGCCGCCCTCGGCGCATCATACGACCGAACGGCCTGGGCCTCGCCGGAGACGGGCGAGAGGATCAGCCCCACCAAAGCAACCGACAGGCCACCATGGACGTGCGCTGAAAGAGAACGAAATGCGGGCTTCATCAAGGGAACATCGAAGTCGGACTGCAAACCGGCTCGAGCACTGCGAGCAGTCCCCTGATTGACGTTATTGCCCGTGCGTCCCAACCTGACTCCGTCGCAGCCACTCGAAATGGGCGACGCCAGATTCACCTTGAGAGAAAACGACCTTGTCCGACGCACCGCACACCGAGATTCGGCGCCGTGACTTCATCCGGTGGCTCGCCGCTAGTCCGCTGCTTCCCTACCTGGGTGGCTGCAATGCCTTCGGCACACCAGACACCATCGCCCAGCAGGGTAGGAGCCGAACGCTCGACGATCTTGTCATGGAAGCGCAGAAGGCACTCGACGTCTTTGACATGGAGAAAGTCGCCGAAGCTGTGATGCCTCCCGCACATTTCGGATACATCCAGACCGGCGTGGACGGTGAAGAGACCCAACGCAACAACCGAGCGGGCTTCGAGGATCTGTACGTGCGTGCGAGACGGCTCATTGATGTCAGCAAGATCGATACGAGCGTGAACCTGTTCGGACGTGAGTGGCGCTCGCCAATCGTGATTGCTCCGGCCGGGAGCCACCGCGCCTTCCACGAGGAGGCGGAATCGGGAACCGCACGAGCGGCGCGAGCCAGGGGCCATCTCCAAGTCCTCTCCTCCGTGAGTTCCACCGCAGTTGAAGAAGTGAACGAAGCACGGGGTGAACCCGTCTGGTACCAGCTCTACGCGACGTCCAACTGGAGCGTGACTCAGGACGTTGTAGCCAGGGTCCGTGAAGCGGGGTGCCCCACCATCGTACTCACGGTCGACCTACCCTCGAATAGCAATCGCCTGACTCAGGAACGATGGGCACGCATCGATGACCGGAACTGTGCCGGCTGTCACACAGAAGGGGGCCAAGCACCGCCAGTGAAGCCGATGTACCAAGGCACGTCCTCCCCACCCAGCGATTTCCGCACCCCCGCCATGACATGGGATTTCATTGGCCGGCTCCGGGAGATCACGGACCAACGCATCATCGTGAAAGGCCTGGTCACACACGAAGACGCCACGCTCGCCGTAGAACACGGCGTGGACGCCGTATGGGTCTCGAACCACGGGGGCAGATCCGAGGGTAGCGGCCGCGCGACGATCAACGCACTTCCCGAAATGGCGGAGGCCGTGGATGGCCGAGTACCCATCATCATGGACGGTGGAGTGAGGCGCGGGACAGACGTGTTCAAGGCCCTCGCTCGAGGGGCGACCGCAGTGGCAGTTGGGCGCCCCTATTTGTGGGGCCTGGGTGCCTTCGGGCAGGCCGGCGTCGAACGTGTCCTAGAGATCCTCCAGAACGAACTCGAGGTCACCATGGGACTGGCGGGCACTCCGTCGATCGCAGATATCGGCCCTGCTTCCGTCGGAAAAGAGTAGGCGGTTTCGTACGCGAGTCCCCCCGACGCCGAACGACGGTTCGCGTTCGCACTCATGGCGGTCTGTGTCTTGGGGTTGGGCTTGGGTTTGCGAGCCATTCACCTCGACATCCCGATCCCACTCGCACTCACCGGCCTCGTACTCCTGCTCGCGGCGTGGCGCACCCACCCGCGCAAGCAGCCCATGTCCTTGTCGGTCGCGGTCGCGCTCGTATTCGGGGCGGTTGGGATGTTGCTCATCAAACGAAACCACGGGGAGGCTCGGATGTGGCTGTGGGTGATTCCTCTCTTGGGTGTGGGAATCGGCATTGGTGTGTCCGGAATCACACGCCGAATCAAGCGACTCCAGCCGAACTCTGTCACTGGAGGCTTCATCAGACTTTGGGCCGTACTGATGACCTTCCACATCGTCTTGGCTTCACCCGTGCGCGCATCGCTCGAAACAGGAGGATTTCCTGAGGGCGAAGAGATCGCGATCCAAATGATAGAGTACTTCCGCCCCGGCGACCTCGTCGTGAGCGACTTCGTCAGTGCCGAGCCACTGGACTACTACGTGGAGCGACATCTCCGGCCGCGCGAGGCTCAGGCACAAGGAGCGCCCACGATTCAGCGTACTTGGGTCGTTCTCAACAACCGCGAAGAGATGCGCGCACAACGGGTGCAGAATCGCACGACACAGATGGGAGCCCCACCGCTTTCGGAGAGCACTCCGGTCTTCACCGTGGGAGAGGCGGATGTTTTCCTTTTCGGGCGGTCAGCAGCGAGCGCCGATCCCCGCCTTCTGGAAGCGATCGACTGGTACACCGGGGTCGCAGGTCACGTCGACGATACCCGGGCGCAAGAGTTACTCCTGGAAGTCCTTGAGGATACCGACTCTGCACTCGCTCGGATGTGGCTCGCCCGTTGTTATTCTCGCGGACGCATGGGCTTCGACAGGGACGAAGACCTCGCCCGCTCGCTGGCCGCGGGAGTGATTCAGGAGATCCGAGAACTGGCCGAGACCGACGAACCCGAAGCGATCTTCCTAATGGGTACAGCCTACGACGAAGGTCTCGGAGTCGAGGCCAACCCAGCAACCGCAGTCGAGTGGTTTACTGTAGCGGCGGAGGTCGGACATGTGCTGGCCGCGCACAACATCGGAAACGCGTACCGAGTCGGGCGCGGCGTGCCACTCGACCCGGAGGCCGCCGTCTTCTGGTGGACGCTCGCCGCCGACCAGGGCGACGCGATCACACAACTCCGCCTGGGCGAAGCCTCCGAAGCAGGGAACGGCGTAGAGGCCGACCTCCCGCAGGCGGTGGCCTGGTACCGGCAATCTGCCGAGCGTGGTAACGCAGACGCCCGAACCGCACTCGAACGACTGGGCGGCTGAGTCGCCCCATGTGGGCAGGAACGCCGACGACATCGAAGAAGCGTCCGGGCGCTCTTAGGCTTCCGACATAACTCGCAGCAAGCGTCTCAACGCTGGACAGTGGCTTCCTCGTAGTCCACAAAAGCCCACCCACGAGAAGTTCATGTCAGCCTGCCAGTTCGGGTTCGATCAGGGCAGTTAGAGCGTCCGCCCGAATCCGAACCAAGGGTAGGTAGTCCTGCTGCCCACGTGACTGCATGGTGATCACTAGTGTGAGACTCCCCGCCAACTCTTGGTTCCCGGTCAACCAACTCACGAAGCCGTCGGCGTCGAACTCGCCGAGATCGACGTCACAGGGGCGGGACCCTCGGTCACAGGCATCACGAATCGTCAGTTGAGTGTCTGGATCAATCCGCTAAGGCGTCACTTGATACGCTGCCACAAACGTCGACACGACGTCCAAGTCCACTGCGGCACCCCGGGCGACGAGAGGATAAATCTCACGTCCGCACCGGGTCACGTTCGTCGCCGCCGAGCCCCGTTCCACGATAGTACGATCTTGGTCCAAGTCCTCAAGCAGTCGTTCGAGGTAGATCCGATCGAGGTCGCACTCGTCGCGGCTTCCCACCCATTGCTCCACTCCAAGCGCAGCCAGCACGCCACAACGATCAGAACGAACTCGGCCGCTGTCTGGGCAAACCGTCACCCGCTGCCGTCAGCCACCCTGTCCCTGCTCGCTCACTGACCCAATGCGGCACCGCCCATCAGGCTGCCGAAACGTCGGATACGACACCCCCAGCTGCTCCAAGTACGAGTTATGCTCGTCCGGGTTGAAGTAGTACTTGCTCATTTCCTCACGAAATTCAGCCATGATGCCCTCGTTCATTTCGGTGGCGGGCATGTCCGTTGGGCTGATGAACGGCGTGTACGTCATATCCGCCGTTTGCACATCGTCGAAGTACTCCCACGCAGCCTCCACCAGCTCCGGCCGGACCATGAAGTCCAAGAGTGTCATCGCCTGAGCCATCGCGCCCTGCGTCGCACCCTTGTGGGCAATCGGCGTTGCCATAGCGATCGCGTTGGCCCAGTTGTGGCCCGGCAGGTTCGGGATATTAGACGGAAACGATAGCGTGGCGGTTGGCACGTTCCACGAGATGTCCCCGATATCGTCTGCGTAGCCGGCAGTCCGCTGAGCCTCGGTAGGAGCGGGCCTCAAGATGCTGAGTTCGGTCGACAAGCCGGACTCACGACCACCTACTTCGCCCTGCGTGGCACGTGCGAACTGCTGGTCGGCCTCAGTCCACTCCGGAAGGCCGACGTTCTGGATGTTCGAGTACATCGTCTCGGCGATGATCTTGTTGAAGTGACCGGGCCAAGCCGAGCCGATGATCCGCGTCTCCTCCAGCCTCGTGCCCGACATCATAGCGGCACCCTGCGCGATCGAATCGCCCACGGCGAAGAGGTCACGGATCTGGGGGTAGTTCTTCTCGCGGAAGTAGAACCAGACAGACGCCTTCGATGGCACGACATTCGGCTGGTCACCGCCGTCGTAGATGATCGAGTGTGACCTGGCCTGCGTGCGGATGTGCTCCCGACGGAAATTCCAGCCTACTTCCATGAGGTTTGCCGCGTCCGCAGCGCTACGACCGAGCCACGGAGACCCACCCGCGTGAGCGGCGAAACCATCGAAGGTGAACATCGCGGACACCAGCCCCGTGCCCGGGGTGTTCCCCCAGCCCGTGCCGAGGTTGCTCCCCACGTGGGCGTAGAGAACGATGTCGACGTCCTCGAGCATGCCCTGGCGGACATAGTACGCCTTGGTGGCAACGAGCTCTTCAGCGACTCCGGGCCAGATTTGGATCGTACCGGGAAGTCCCTCGGCCTCCATCAGATCCTTCACAGCTAGTGCTGCCGTGATCTGAACGGCCATGCCAGAGTTGTGCCCCTCCCCGTGCCCTGGGGCTCCCTCAACGAGAGGGAGGTGACATGCGACGCCCGGCGTTTGCGATGCCTTGGGAATGTTATCGATGTCGGTTCCGAGCGAGATCTTGGGACTGCCTGACCCCCAGGTGGCGACCCAGGCCGTCGGGATGCCCGCGTAGTTCTCTTCGACAGTGAAGCCTTCGTCCCTCAGCAGCTGCACAAGATATCGTGACGTCTCGAACTCCTGGAAGCCGAGTTCTCCATAGCTGAAGATCTGGTCCACCACGTTCGCGGTGAACTGACGCCGAGCTTCGATCGTCTCGACGAGCTGACTCTTCCAACCCTCGAGTTGAGCGGGCTGTGCAGAAACGGGCTGCGCGACGCCGATGACCAGGGCAGCGCACAGAAGGATCGATGCGAGGAATCGCATGAGGAACTCTCCGATGGGGTTGTGACCTACGCCCAACATGCGGCGTGACTCCTGACGCGGCGAGCCCACTACGTCATGGAGTCGCTCAGCTACGTAGATCGTCGCATACGGTCAGGCGGCGGGTCCGGTAACCTTGACGGGTACTCACCCCGGAGTGGCCTCATGCTATTTCGTCATCTGCCGTCGCTGAACCGCCACCTAGCGCTCAGGCTCGCGCTCGGACTGGCACTCGCCAGCGCGCTCCCGCAGTCAGTATCAGGCCAAGTCGGGCTGACCCGCGGCGACCATGTCCGTGTCCGTTTCGGCAACGAACACGCTTACAGCTTCGGGGATCGCGAGGAGACCAGCATCTCCGGCGAGGTCGTGTCCACCCTCGGGGGTGAACTGGTGCTCCGCCGTAGCGAGCGCCTGACCCGCATCCCGCTGTCGGACGTCAGGAGTATCAAGAAGCGTACCGGAAGAAGGGCCCCGAGCGTCCCAGACATGGTCGCCTCAGCCACCGCCGGATGCCCGGCCTCGAACACAACACCTGCGCCTCTCCACTGATCGTCCGAAGTCAGCGCCATGGGTGACAATCTCGCCTCGTCGATGCGGCCGGCCAACGCGTAGCAAGCCGTCTCATACTACGGACGCCGCACATGGCCTCAATTTGCACACTCCGCGCTACATCACGTGGCAAGGCGCATACCAGGCCACGATTCATTATCCTTTTCGACAACTTTCCATCTGCACCTCGGAGTTCACCCGCTGATGGCGGACCTGACATCGAAACAGCGCGCACACCTGCGCAAGTTGGCTCACCGCCTGAAGCCCATCGTGCACATCGGGCACGGGGGAGTAACCGACGCCGCCGTACAGTCCGTGACGGACGCCCTGAACACGCGTGAACTCATCAAGGTGAAGGTCCTCGAGTCCGCACCGGAAAACGCGAAGAAGGTCGCTGCGCAGATCGTCGACGCTATCTGGGACAGCCATGTACCACAGATCATCGGGAAGACCATCGTGATTTATCGGCCAGATCCAGAAGATCCGGAGATCAAGCTGCCCAAACCTGGCCCCGCGGCAGCGGGCGCTTAGGTCCGGACTGTCTAACACCGATGTCGCGCGCATTCGTCAAAGAGGACGACTCCCAGAAGGAGCCGGACTACCGGCTCCCGGACGAAGGCTCACCGTACTATGACGAGGCGGCTGCCTGGGCGCTCATCAATGGCGCCAACGACGGCGAAACCCGCAGCGCTGAGCTGGCGACAGCTTTCGTATGGGGAGAGGCACACCTCGTGCCCCACGTTGAGAAGATTCTGACCGAGGCCGAAGAGGCCGGGCAGGACCGGGTTGCTCAACTGGCAAGAAGGTTCTTGAAGGCTGCGAAGCGGTAGGGGATCTGACCGGGCCGTCCGCTGCGCCATCGGCATGATTCGCGAGCTGAGCGCCTGGAACACGATGCGCGGACAAACCGGCGGCATGCCTGTGAACATCGGGATCGGCATCAACACGGATCACGTCGTCTCCGGCAACATCGGTTCGCCGAAACGAATGGACTACACGGTCATGGGCGTCGGCGTGAACCTCGCTTCGCGGATGGAAGGCCTGTGCAAGACCTACTCAGCGCAGATCCTGGTATCGCAGAACACGGTGAACGGCCTGAAGGGCACATACCGCGTCCGCGACATCGACGACGTGATCGTGAAGGGAAAGACCGAGCCCGTGCGGATCTACGAAGTGCTGGACTATCACCCTGAGGAGACGTTCCCACACCTCTTGGACGTGGTGGGCCATTTCGGAGGCGGTCAGTACCAGTCCACTCCCCAGGGCACCGCAGACACCGCCGGTTAATGCGAGGCCCGCCAGACCGCGAAGCTTCCTCATCCACTGATGCATCCCTTTCCCTAACTCCACATGAACCGCTGTAAAGTCACGACCACGGCATTCTGCTGCTGAACTTCATACTCGAAGTCACACGGTCGTAGTCCTTTTGATCCAACCAACCCCCGCCCCGTACTGGTGTACAACGTCGGACCGAACCATCGTGTTCACGTAACACAATCATGTCCGTCCGACCGCCCCGGGAGGCAGTCCGTGTATCGCATGCGCAAACCACTTCAGGCCATTGTCTTCGCTCTTGCCCTGGCCATCGCCGCACCCGTGGCCACGGTCGCTCAGGACGCTCCGACCACCAACCCGGACGCGTCGTCCTACATCACGCCTCCTCCGGCACTCCAGAACATTCTGGAGACGGACAAGAACTACGCGACGCTCCGTTACATGAGCCCGGACGGGGAGCACTTCCTGATCCCGCACGTCAATGAGCTCTCTACGCTCGAGCTGATGTCCAAGGAGACGTACCGGTTGGCGGAGCTGGAGCTACGTCCACAAACGGACCGGCTGTGGCACCTCGACACCTACGGCATCGACAGTTTCGGCTTCTACTCCTTGGAGTCGCGGGACTTCCTAGAGGTAGACCTGCCCGACAACTCCTTCTTCAGCGACTTCACTTGGTCCCCGGATGGTTCGCAGCTCGCCTTCCTCGCGCACCTGCCGACCCACACCGAGGTGTGGACCGCCGATGCGGAGAACGGCCGCACCCGTAGTCTCAGCAATGACCGCGTGCTGGCCACTGTGGCCACCAGCGCCCGCGGCCAGGGGACGCGTCCATCGAACATGATCCAGTGGACGCCGGAAGGGACAGTGATTTCGCTCCTGGTCCCGGAAGGCCGAGGGGCAGAGCCGGCGCGCAGTCGCATGCCGACCGGGCCGCTCACGCGTAACACGCGCGCAGAAGCGACGCGGACTCGCACGTACCCGAACCTGCTCGAAGACGCACACGACGAGATGCTCTTCGAACGGTACACGACGTCGCAGATCGCCGAACTGGGCGACGGCGACCCCAAACCGATCGGTGAGCCGGGCATGTACGAGTCGATTCGGCTCAGCGCCGACGGGGAGCACATCCTCACCACGCGCATGGAACGGCCGTTCAGTTTCATCACATCCTACCAAGGGTTCCCGCGGACCACGCTCGTCATGGACCGTGACGGAAACGAAGTCTCTGTCCTGAACGAGACCCCCCTCCGAGAAGGCGGTGGTTTCGGTGGCCCAGGCGGCGGCAACGGTCCCAGAGCCTTCGCTTGGCGCCCGGACGGCGCAGGCCTCGGCTACTTGGAGCGCGCGGCGCGCGATGACGAGGACGATGACCAGGACGATGACGCACCCCGCCCCGACCTCATCATGGTCGTGACCGCGCCCTTCGATCTCGACGACGGTCAGACCGTCGCCGAAAGCGAGGACCCGATCAGTGGAGTGAGCTACTCGCTGGACGGTCAGCACGCCTTCGGGAACGCCTCGAAGAACGGGCAATCCGGCATTCGGTACTTCGCCGTCGGATCCGGTGGATCCGCCTCGATGTTCCTCGACTTCCACGACACAGACGATCCGGCCGACCTACCCGGCTCACTGCTGATGGGCGTGACGTCGAACGGCCTGAGCTATGTCTACGTGACGTCGAACGGTGGGTCCGCCTACCTGGAAGGGGACGGCTACAACGCGCAGTTCACGCCGCAGCCGTTCGTGGATCGTGTCTCCATCGCGGACGGTTCGACCGACCGTGTCTTCGAAGGCGCGACAGACTCTTTCGACCAGCCGCTCGTTCCTCTGGACGCAGACTTCTCGCAGATAATCGCGAGCCGAGAATCCGTCTACGACTTCCCAGACAGCTATCTGTGGTCGGCTGACAGCGGCTACGGCCCGAACCTCACCAACAACGTCGACCCGTTCCCCGAGGTCACGTCCGTTTCGCGGATGGACTTCGAGTTCGAACGACGTGACGGCCTCATGGTTCAAGGCCGGGTGTCGATGCCTGTCGGCTGGGAACCGGGCGATGAAAAAGTGCCCGGCATTTTCTGGACGTATCCTCGCGAGTACAACCGGACGGAGCAGTATGAGAATGCAGCCGTCCGCAGTCGCAACAGGAATGCTTTCACGCACATGAGTTGGCTGCGCTGGTCCGACATGTGGCTCGCGGCTGGGTACGCGCTGATCTACCCGGACATCCCGATCATCGGTGAGAACTACAACGACACCTACATCTCGTCTCTCGTCGATGCGATGTATGGCGCCATTCGCGGGGTGGACGCGCTCGGCGTCGTCGACGTCGACCGGTTGGCACACGGCGGGCACAGCTACGGAGCGTTCGCGACAGCCAACGTCTTGGCCAACGCGCCCTTCTTCAAAGCGGGGATCGCAGGCGATGGCGCGTACAACCGGACGCTGACCCCTGACGGTTTCCAGGCCGAGCGCCGCAACATCTGGGAAGCGCAGTCGACCTACATTGAAATGTCACCCTTCTTGAAGGCGGACCAGATCGAGACGCCGCTTCTCATGTACCACGGGGGCGATGACAACAACTCCGGGACATTCCCCATTCAGTCTCGGCGCATGATCTCTGCGCTCACCATCCTTGGAAAGAACGCTGTCCTGTATGAGTACCCGTACGAGTCACACACACCGCGGGCGATAGAGAACAAGCTCGACATGTGGGGCCGCTTCACGGGATGGCTCGACGAATACGTCAAGAACGCCGGCAAGGAGGCTGTGATCTCCTAGCGGAAGATCCCCACGTGCGGCTCACCATCTTCGCCAATCCAGCCGCGATACATCCCCGGTGTATTGAAACAGAGTTCGACACGGCCCTGAGCATCCAACGCACACATGCCGCCCGAACCGGGTACTTGTTTTTGGAGCGTCTCGAAGATCACAGCGTGGGTCGCTTCTGCGAGCGTCGCACCCGTGTAGGCCATACGCGCGTGAACATCGAAGGCGATGGCATTACGGATGAAGTACTCCCCCCATCCAGTGCACGACACGGCACATAGAGCGGAGGCATAGGTCCCCGCTCCGATCACCGGCGAATCGCCCACGCGACCCCACATCTTATTCGCCATCCCGCCTGTAGACGTAGCCGCAGCCAGATGGCCAGCGGAGTCGAGCGCGACTGCACCGACTGTGCCTGATTTGCCCTCGGCGGAGATCGGTCCGCCGTCCGCTGAAGCAGGAGCCATGACATCATCTGCGTCCCCGAGCACGTTGGGTCGCGCACTTTCCCCGCGTTCCTTCGCCCGCTGCATCTCGTCCCATCTCCGCTGGGTGTGAAAGAACGAAGGCTCTGTGACATCGACGCCTTGGGATCGAGCAAACGACTCGGCCCCCTCTCCAATCAGCATGAGATGTTCGGAACGCGCCATGATCAACTGAGCGAGGTGCACGGGAGAACGCACATTAGTGACCCCCGCGACAGCACCGGCGTCAAGCGTGGCTCCGTCCATGATCGACGCGTCCATGGTGATCACACCACGCTCGTCAAAGTTGGACCCGCGGCCGGCATTGAAGAGCTCTGAGTCCTCCATGATCTGGACGGCAGCGACAGTAGCGTCGACCGCCGGTCCGCCGGATTGGATGACGGCGCTTCCTGCGAGGAGCGCTTCCGTCAATACCGCGCGGTAGGATGCCGCAATCTCGTCCGTCAGCGCAGCGGCGGTCAGAGTGCCCACCCCACCGTGGATGACGACGCCTCGATCAATCTGGATCTGTGATTCCATGTCTACCATCGATGAACGAATGAATACAACACCGCAAAGTACTCGCAACCATGGACTTTCTGCAATTTACCCGGGTAATATTGACAGTTGTATTTTACCCTGATAAAATTGACTTTCTTGAATCGGGTGATGAACGAATGACGAGTGAAGTCCCAAGCGGATGCACCGCGTTCGCAGGTGAACGCCGCATTGCGTCGGGGTCGCTCATGCACGTAGCGATGGCTTCCAAGACCGTTGTGGACCACGATCCCAACACTCTGCTCCTCGTCTTCGATGACAGCACGAGCCGCTTGGTGGAGCTGGACCTTCGGGGTTCACTCGATGCCGTACGAGGCCGGGTCGAGGCCGTGATCGCTACAACAGCAGCTGAGGCCAACGAGAGTGCGAAGAAAGAGGAGCCGGCACAGAAGCCGTCAGCCAAAAAAGGACCGGGCCGGCCGAAACTCGGCGTCGTGTCCAAGGAGGTGACCCTCCTGCCCCGCCATTGGGAGTTCCTTCAGGCGCAGACCGGTGGCGCTTCCGCAACGCTACGCCGACTCGTAGAGCAGGCACGAAAAGAACGCTCAGAGTCCAATTCAATTGTCGCTCTTCAGGAGTCCACCTATCGCTTCATGGTCGCCATGGTCGGCAACCAACCGGGCTTCGAAGAGGCGAATCGGGCCCTCTACGCGAGGGACCGTGAGAGGTTCATGGCCGAATCCGAAGGTTGGCCGCAGGACCTCCGGAAGCATGCCCGCATGCTGGCAGAGAGAGTCCTCTAATGGAGGACCTCACCACCGGACCGATTCCAAAACAGCTCGTGAAGCTGGCTGGCCCCATCGCGATCGGGATGATCTTCCAGACCGCGTACTATCTGGTCGACCTCTACTTCGTCGCTCAACTCGGTGACGCAGCCATTGCCGGGGTCGGCTCAGCCGGAAATCTCCAATTCCTGATCATGGCTCTGACACAGGTGCTCGGCGTGGGGACCATGGCGCTCATTTCCCATGCGAGCGGCAGGAAAGACCGCGAAGACGCCAACCTAATCTTCAATCAAAGCATCCTCTTCGCGCTTCTTTGCGCCACGGTGACCCTCGTGGGCGGATACGCCCTGGCGGGCCGTTACATGGGCACGCTCGGCGCCGATGCCGCGACGACGGCTGCCGGGATGACGTACCTGAAGTGGTTCCTGCCAGGTCTCGCGCTCCAGTTCGCCCTGGTCGCGATGGGGTCTGCCCTCCGTGGTACAGGCATCGTGAAACCCACGATGATCGTCCAAGTCTCGACCGTCCTGCTCAACGCGATTCTTGCGCCCATCATGATCGCCGGGTGGCTGACGGGGCGGCCTCTCGGTGTCGCCGGAGCAGGGATCTCTACAACGATTTCAATCGCCGTCGGCGTCGTGATGATCTCGTTCTACTTCGTGAGACTGGAACGGTACGTGGTCTTCGACCTCGCGATGCTCAAACCCCGACTCGAGGCGTGGAAGCGCATTCTCAAGATCGGCCTGCCTCCCGGAGGAGAGTTCTTGCTCATCTTCGTGAACATCGGCGTGATGTACTGGGCGATTCGGGGCTTCGGAGCGGAGGCCCAAGCCGGGTACGGCATCGGTTCCCGCGTCATGCAGGCCATCTTCCTGCCCGCCATGGCTCTCGCATTCGCCGCAGCACCGTTAGCAGGGCAGAACTTCGGAGCCCGCGCCTACGACCGGGTGCGCGGAACGTTCAAGACGGCAGCTATCCAGGGCAGCACGATCATGTTCGTACTGACGCTCGTCTGTCAGTGGCGCTCCGACGCATTCATAGCCTTCTTCACGGACGACCCCCAGGTGGTCACCGTCGGGGCGGACTTTCTGAGGATCATCTCGTGGAACTTCGTTGCCACGGGAATCATCTTCACCTGCTCCAGCGTCTTCCAAGGAATGGGCAACACCATGCCCGCCCTCATGAGCGCCGGCACCCGCCTGCTCACCTTCGTCGTGCCCGCCATCTGGATGAGCCAACAGTCATGGTTCGAACTCAACCACATGTGGTATTTGTCGGTGGGAACGGCTGGGTTGCATGCGTTGTTTTCTGTTTGGTTGTTGTTGAGGGAGTTTCGTGGGCGGTTGGTTGGGGGTGCGTCGTGAGGGTTTGAGGGGTTCGGGAGGCGGCGGTGGGTTACGAAGCTCCCGGCGAGGGCGCTGCGCGTCCTTCCGTCTGTCGGCGTTGGCTTGTAACTGCTTCCTGTATCCCAACGTCTTCGTTCGCTTCGCTCCGAGGCAAAGCCTCGAGCCGTCGCCGGGAGTTCCCTAACCCGCCGCCGCCCGACGTTTGGGGCACAACAGCTTCCCGGTTGTGGGTCACGGACCGGGCAGACAGGGGGACCACCGGGGCCCGCTATCGTCCGACGCCAACTCGCGAGCCCGCCTAACCCGCCTGCCCTGTGTCCCCACCCCCGGCGCCCGTCCACCCCGCAGCCAATCGACGTGTAGCCCACCCGTTGGGAGGAAGGCGTCGTTGCTTACTCTTTGCGAGGCTCGAGGCTATGCCTCGGAGCGAAGAGAAGGAGCGAGAAGGAGGAGTGGACCAAGTAACAAGCGGACGCCCACAACCGCAGCAGATTCAAGCGCCCTCGCAAGGAGCAAGCAACGACGCCTTCCTCCCAAATACGCCCTAAGGCTGAAAGTACCCGTCGACTTGAGCTGCCTGCAGCGGATCGGCTCCGAACTGATTCTGCCCCCAGCTGCCTCTGCCGAATAACAACACAATCGCCAGGTAGATGTTGTACAGCGGAACGGCGAGCAGGAACCAGTGCCAACCTGGGCGGTCCAAGTCGTGAAGGCGTTTTACCGTGATCGCGATTCCTGCCCACAAGCCAGCCACGGCAGCACCGATCCCGGGAAGGATGAACAGCGGGCTTCCCGTGACGAACACGAGCACAGCGCAAATCGCGATGGCGGTTAAGATCGCGAGATCGTCCAGGATGATGTGCCAAAAATACCAGGCACGATTCGCGCGGCCTTCCATAGTGAAGAGGTCGAGGAACTTGTCCATCCGTCCGTCCAGTCGGCAGTAGCCATTTCGAGTCACGGTCTTGCCGCCCGGCCGGAAGGGCGACAGGCTGGCTTCATGGTACCCATACGCATTGCAGCCGCAAATGATTTACCCGACCCGAAACAAAACAATATGAAGACTCCCCTGCTCCGTCTCGTCGTGTCACGCACTGTTGTTCTCTTGGCCTTGGCTGGCATTACCGTCCCCGCGACGATTGAAGCGCAGGAGCCCGCCGAGTGGGGCGAAGAGCTGGTCTTCCACACGTTCTCGATCGCCGCCGTCGACCCAGTCACACGAGAGTCGGGGGTTGCAGTCACGACACGCGTCCCATGTGTCGGTAATGGCGTGCCCTGGGTGCGTGCCGGCGTGGGGGCCGTAGCGACCCAGGCGTCGACGCGGACCGAGTACGGCCAAGAGTTGCTCGACTTCATGGAGGGGGGGCTATCCCCCCAAGAAGCGATGGACCGAGCCATTGCGAGTGACCCGGACTCGCCACGTCGGCAAGTCGGCGTCGTGGGTATGGACGGGACGTCTGCGCAGCACACAGGCACGCTCCCGGGAGCCTGGGCAGGTCACCGTTCAGGCCCGAACTACGCAACTCAGGGCAACGTACTCGTGGGGCCTCAGGTGATCGCGGCTGTGGCTGCGACGTTCGAGGCGAGCGAAGGCTCCGGGCGTCACCTCGCAGACCGACTCATTGAGGCACTCGCGGCCGGACAGGCCCTCGGCGGAGACCGCCGTGAAGGGCGTTTTCAGTCCGCCGCGGTCATCGTGGCCGATCCACGGGAGGGACGTTCACGCAGACCCGATGGGTACACGGCGAACATCAACGTCTGCCAACACGACACCCCTGTTGCCGAGCTTCGGCGCATCTATTCAACGGTTTCGGGTACGCTCGGCTTCCGCGAGTTGTCGCAGCCGTCGGGCATCGACGTGTGGCAAGTGAAGCTGATCATGCACGCGCTCGAGTATTACATGGCCAACTTCGAAGTCATCACGCGCGAAGACGGCTGGCAGTTCTATGACGACGCGATCGTGGCTGCGGTCGAACGATTCAGGGCCGATCACGGCCTCAGCAACGCCTCATCCAGTGGCAGCCCTGCAGGTTTGGTGAACGCCGGGCTCGTCGAACTGATGTGGGCCGAACTCGACGGCACCGGGAAGACGGCTGAGATCCGTCAGGAGATCCGTAACCTCACCGCGGTCCGCAGATAGGGCCTATTCCCCTGCGGACGAATCCAGCCAGGTCGTGTTCGCACCCAGATTGATGGCGAGATGGGCTCCGGCGGTACCCGGCGCTGCGCCGTGCCAGTGCTCGTTCCCCGCTTCGATCACGACGACGTCGCCCTCTGCGAGCACGAGTTCCGTACCGGCACGGTCCACGACCACGCACGTGCCGGCAAGGCCGAACAAGAGTTGAGCGTCATCATGAACATGCCAGTTCGTCCGCGCGCCTTCGTCGAACGAGACACGATACAGCCGCACATCCTGGCCGTCGTCTGGACCCAACAGCCGCTGCATGGTCGCGGGAAGGACGAAGTTGTTCGCGTCTGCCGGATTGTGGGGCACGGCGCCGGAGTCGATGCGTCTCATCCGTCACCTCCCGACACAATGGCCTCTGCCTCCATCTCGACCACGTAACCGTCGCCGATCAGTCCAGCGTTCACGAGGGTGTTCGCCGGCTGGATGTCTCTGAACCGTTTTCCGTGAGCGCGCGACACCGGGTCCCAGACGTCGGGATCGCCGATGTAGATCCGGGTCCTCACTACGTCTTCCAGAACTCCACCGAGCGATTGGATCGCCCCTTCCACCTTGTCGATGATGTAGTGCATTTGGGACGCGGGGTCCGCACTCCCGATGAGCCGATCGCCATGCGTCGCCGTGGTCCCGGACACCAAGATCCGGTCCCCCTTTTTGACAGCCCGCGAGAAGCCGGCGAGATCCTCCCACACCGTCCCGCTCAACGCCTTCGTACGACCATCCGACCCGGTTTCAGTTGGATAGGGAGACGGGAAGTCATCGAAGTGGTCACTCAAGTCGCCCGCTGCGGTCAGAAAGGGTGGCTTTCGGTATTCGTCACCACAACCACCGGGGATCGGATCGAGCGCCTCGACGGCCGCGGCAATTTCTTGGAGGCTCTCATCGTCCCATTCGATGTCGAACATCCGCTGGTTGTCGTCCAAATGTTCGCTTAGGCCCAGCCGAGCACCGACGATCACACCTGCCACCGCCGGCGCGTCCAACATGTACCGAGTCGCGACATTGGCCATCGAAGCGCCAACACGCGTGGAAGCCCGCTGCACGGCCCCCAAAAGGGACTGGAACTTGGACCATCCACCTGCAGTGTCGATGAACCGTTTGTACTTCATTTGCGACCAAGTCTCGAGGTCACTCATGTCCGGCTCTGGAACGTCTAGCCAGCGCTCAGTCAGCAATCCCCCGGCCAGCGTACCGAACGCGAGGACCTTCACGTCGTAGCGGGCACAGACATCAGCCATATCGCCCGCTGCGCGCTGATCCAGGAGCGAATAACAGATCTGGTTCGACACGATGTCGACGCCGCTCTCACACAACATCGCCACGTGGGCGGCATCGGTATTCGTCAGCCCAAGGTGTCGAATCAGCCCGTCGTCCTTGAGCGCCTGCAATTCAAACATGCAGTCCAGCCAACTCGGATCGGCATAGCTCCATGCGTGGAACTGGAGCAAGTCGATCGAATCGCGTTTCATTCGATCCAATGCCCTTTGAACTGCACGCCGCACATCTTCGGCGGACTTCGGCCCGGGATTAGGCACCCACTTCGTGCACAGCTGCGCCGTATCAGGCCATCGCTCTTCGTATCGGCCAGCGATCAGTTCCGATGAACCATAGTGATCCGCCATGTCGAAGGTGGTGAGGCCGGCTCCGACGTAGCGCGCCATCTCTTCCGAGGCGTCGTCGAGATCCAGCGCTGAACCTTCACGCTCCATATCCGCGACTTGCCACAGACCGGTAACGATTCGGGAGATTTCGAGGCCAGGCGCCAGTTCAGTTCTCTCCACCATGGTCATTCCGGCGGTAGTGCGAGGAAGTGGGCATCGGTGTCGACTCCGTTCTTCTTCAGAGTCGCAAGTTCTTTGAAGTAAATCACCGAAGCGAGCGCCATGACCCCAACCCACAGCACAGTGGAATGGAAGTACCAGGCTTCCACATCGGCATTCAGATCCTTCATGATGTGAACGACTAGGAAGACACCCAGCAGGACGAAGCCAGCCCCTGCGAGCGGAACCTGCAGAGACCGATTCGGGAGAACCGTGACGTCCTTGGCGATTTCAGGATTGTGCCCCGGCAGAGTGATCACCGTGACACACATGAGCATGAAATTCACCAACATGGACGTCACCAGAATGTCGACGCCGAGGAAGAAGTCACCAGCGAGGTGACTCCCAAGAATCGCGATGGACGCCATCACACCCGAAAGCACCAACGCCACGTGGGGAGTGTGCCAGATGGGGTGAACCGCCGCGACGCCTCGAGGAAATACTCCGTCCTCCGCCCATGCGAACATCAGTCGTGACACCGCAAGAAGCATGGCGGGCAGGTCGTTGATGAGCGCCACAGACGCCCCGGCGACGATCAAGACAGTCCACGTCGGCGACAGCACGTACCCCAGTAGCCCGGGCGCGGTGAGGTCCTGGGCTTGTGCGCGTTCCGCGACGAAACTCCAAGGGACCGTGTGGTAGACGGCCGCGGTGAAGAGCATGTAGAAGCTCCCCACCGTTAGAACAGCGATCCCGATCGCGAGCGGCAGGTTGCGGCTGGGATTCTTGGCCTCGCCACCGGCCTGAGCGATGGAGTCGAAGCCGATGAAGCTCGAGAAGAGGATGGCTCCGGCCGCGATGAATCCGGTCCATGTGAACGGAGTCTCTGGAGCAACGGGCACCGCGACACCTTCAGCCGCCATCAGCCCGGCAGCGAAGTCTCCCTGATCGAACCAGAAGCCGGCCACGATAACGACCCCTCCCAGAACGAACATGACGTACATCATCGGGACGAGAATGCCCTGGTACAGCTGCAATCCCCGCATGTTGATGCCGACCGACGTCCACAAAAACGCCAGGGCGATACCGACCCGGATGGGCCCCGTATCGAGCGCAGCCGCCACGCCATCCATCCCTACCGCCGCAACGACGTCACGAATGAAGGGGATCATGAGGTAGGACACGACGCCTATCGCGATCGACAGACCGAACCACTGCGAGAAGCTGGCGACAAAGCCGAGGTAGGGATTCAGTCCGCGACTCGCATAGATGTAGCTCCCGCCGGCTCTCGGCATGGCGGAGGCCAGGATCGCATAAGCGAGTGCTGCGAGGATCGCGGGCACCGCCGCAAATACATACGCAGAGAGGACGTATGGCCCGATTCCCGGGACACTCCGCTGGAGCATGAACGGCACGATATTGATGGCCGCCCCGAGCATCGAGCAGATCCCTGTCGCAGCAAGGCCCATGAGGCCGAGGCGGCGAGTCAGGCCGGTCGCGTTCGAAGCCGTTCCAGACGTATCGGACATACGGGGTCTTGGTAGGAGTTGGCGGGGCGGGAGAAGCTGTCGGGTGGGCGTGTCTCGGCGCAAGCAAGTCGGTGAACGGCCCGGCACCCCGCCCCTCACCGGGCAAATGTCGATCGTCCCGAACTAGGCGGGATCGGAATCCCCCCGTCTCCCAATTCCCGCCAATCGCGGCAAGACCACCAACGCCATCGTCGCCGCTGTGGCCGTGCCCAGCATGACGGCCAAGCCGAACCTGCGCGTGGGTGGGAAGCTGGACATCACGAAGATCCCGAAACCGGCGCAGATAATGGCCGTGGCACCCAGGACAGGCGCCCGGATCTGTGACAACGCCACCGCCCAGGGATATTGGGTCCCAAGGGCCTCGAGCCGCCTGACGCGTACGACGAGGTGGATCATCGAGTCCACGCCCATCGCCAAGGCGACGTTCGCGGCGGGCGAAGTAATGATGTCGACTGCGATCCCGAAGTGGCCGAAAGTCCCGAGGACGACCAACGGGATCCCGGCCAGGCAGATCCACATCTTCGCCGTGACCGCCGCAGACCTCGACACGACGAACCCGACGAGGATGAACAGCAGCAACAGGCCCCCGATGCCGACACGGAGGCTGGAGGCGATGAGATGTCCGAGTTGAGCCTGAAGATCGTACAGTCCGCTGACGAGAACCGGCTCGAGACCTGCATCCCGGGCGCTGCCACTGAGTCGCTCCATTACTTCGTCGCGCGACCCACCATGAGTCGATTCGTGCATGCGCATGAAGTAGTGCCCCTGGTCGCGCTCTGGGGACACATAAGCCAGTCCGGCCCCTCCCAATTCGGGACTCGACACCAGGTCTAGGAGGATCTCGAGGCTGAAGAAACGAGCCAGTGGCATCGTTCGCGCATGCCCGATCAGTGTCGCGGGTGACAGAACCATGCCGACGGCCGGATCGGCCTCGAGCGAGGCCTGGAAGACTTCCATCTTGGCGAAGACCTCGGGAGAGTCGAGACGGCCCCCGCCCTGATCGCGTATGACGATATCGAGCGTGCTACTCCCCCCGTCCCGGTCGATCATCTCCAGACCTTCACGCAGCGGGTCGCCTGACGCGAAGTAGGTCAAGAGGCCTGGGTCGGTGTCTACCCGGAGGATCCCCAATCCCAGTACGGCAATGATCACCCCCGCAACGACTACGGTCGAAGGGCCCGCTCGGGGGCTGCCCGTTGAACCTCTCACTTCGGATGCGGTCCTCACCTTGGCCCATCGTGCGAGGAACGCCGGATACACGGTGTATGCGACGGCCATCGCGGTAAGAGCGCCCACCGCTCCGGCCATACCCAATTCACGAAGAGGCTTTGCGGAAGCAGTCAGGAGGCTGAGAAAACCGAGGAGCGTCGTGGTCATACTCCAGAACGACCCTTCAAGGGTGTCCCGCACACCCTCAGACAGAGCCAACTGTCGGTTCTGAGCACCCGTTCCTGTCCGCGTGGCGCGGGCCCAGTTCGCCGTAAGAAAAACGACGTGGGACAGCGTGAGCACGAACACAATCGTGACGAGATTCGCCGTCAACAATCCGATGGCAATCCCGGCCGCCTGGATGATGACCAGCGTGACTGAGACCGCCACGAAACAGGTCACCAAAGTGCCCAGAACGATCGCGCCATCGCGATACACGAGACCGACGAGCAGCGCGAAAAGGAGCACCGCAGCGAGGCTGAACACCACGAGATCCTGAAAGAGATTCCGGCGAATCAGCTCCACGATCACCGGGACCCCGGACATGACGACCCCGAAGTCTGGACTGTCGAAGTCGGCGAGCACAGCCTCGACCCGTGGGAGAAGCACTTCCGGGTCCGTCCCGTCCACCATGATCAAGATGTTGGTCGCGAGCGAATCCGGCGTCAGTAGAATCTGAGCGAACATCGGACTTCGCCGCGGGTCCTCCGTTGCGATGCTGTAGCGACCGTCGATGCCCTCAAGTGCGTAGAGAGCATCGGCGAGCGCCTCCACCCTGTCCTCGTATGCTCGCCGGTCGCCGACTCGGTCTTCAGCCCTGACAATGATCTGTGGGCTCGATCCGTATTGGCTCGCGATCTCACGAGATGCTTCGAGTTGTGGATCGTCCTCCGCGAAGAAGAAACCCTCCTCGACCTGCGGAGACAGATCGACGAGCAAACGCACGGCGAGAAGTCCCACAACGGCCATGCCGATCGCGCCCCACGCCGCGCCACGGCGCATCCACAACTTAGATAGCATCTGCAAAACCTCCCTGCGCCACGTTACCGTCCGGAACATCCCCACGCCTGCATCGTAGGGGGATCGACATGAGTAGGCTCGAATTCATAGGGAGGCACGCGTGCGTCATCGCGCTTTAGGTTTGGGCTTGGTTCTGCTGGTCTTTGGAGCGGTTCCGAACATCTCCGCGCAGGAGGCCGAAGTCGAGGCCGCCGTGCACGCCACCCTCGGCGCATGGAGCGCCGGAGAGTACGCCGACTTCGTCGCCCAGTATCAGGCGGACGCTCGTGGCTTCTTCTTGGACGGAGGCCCGCTGATGGATGGCGGCTTCAATGTCGCCTTGCTTCAGGCTGCTGCGAACGCAGGATTTGCGGCCGACGTCGACGTCCAAGATCTCGACGTGCAGATCCACGGGCAGACCGCCATTTCCGTTGCGTACCTGATCGGGTCGCTCACACTCCCCGGAGGACTCGTCATGCCCGGCACGTGGCGGTACTCCGAGACTCGCGTCTCCACAGACGACGGATGGAAGGTGATCCAGTTCCATGTCTCCCCACAGGAAGGGATGTAGCCGATCTACCGGACTCGGTCGATGACCTCTCGAAAGAGTCGATCGGCCAGCTGCTCGGCCAGCTCTTCGAGCGCCGCCTGCTGCACCTCGGCGCGCTGTTTTTCCAAAAGGTCGGGATCGAAGTAGCGAGACTCGTTTGGGCTCAGTTGCAACTCGCGCGGATTCTCGCCGTAGACGCCGCGCTCGAATCCGCCGGTCTCTCGTCCTGATTCGACGAACCGCTCCAGCTCGTCGCCATCTCTATCGACGACAATGACCTCCGCGCGAACTTCGAGGACGTAGCGCCCTCGTTCCAGGGTCCAGGGTACGAGTTCACCGTCCCGGTTCCGTGACCTGCGTTGCTCACTTCGGACATTTTGATCGGTCATGCTCACGTAGGTCACCTCGATCAGAGCCCCGAGATCTGAGCCGACTGCGTCCAACACACGACTCACTTGTCGTGCGTTGAGGGGCCGCCCCCCACTCGCCGCGTCCCGTGCCTCGCGACGCACCAGCGCGGAATTGGCCACCGCTACAAAGGGGGGCGGCGTTACCCAGTAGTCGATCTCTAGATTATCCGATAGCTCGTCCTGGTACTGCGAACCCACCGAGTCTCGCACATCAGACCGGCTCGTGAGCGGAAGAATCGCGATACGCACCATGCCCAGGTCCAGAGCCTCGTTCCGAATGTCGTCCGCTCTACGGACCGTGCCACGCGTAGGAGGTGACTGCAGATCGACCGCTTCACCCGCGCGGGCAAAGGCCGCTTTGTAGTACCGATCTCCCAAGTCGTACTCCGCCCAGTCCAACAGCAGATCGATCTCGGCAGCTACGGAGGCCTCGCGCTGGGCCGAGGAAGCTCCGAAGTCCGATCTCGCCCTCCGCAACGCCCGCTGCGCGTCTCTCATCTCGCCATCGGCCACGACCGAGGCAGCGTACTGCATGAGCCCGTCGATCGCGCCGTCGAACGATTGGCGCCTCAGCTGGTTATAGTCCGCAGGTGGCGTCAGTCCCACGCCGACCTCACGGCCGCGGGCAAAAAGTGCATCGGTACGACGGAATGCCTCAGCGGCTCGAATGGGATCACCGGCACCGACGAGGTCGTCTGCGGACTTCATCGCGAGCATGACGGCGGTATCCGAAACCGCTACGAAAAGCTCTCTCGCTTCGACGAGTTCATCGTCCTTATCGACCGCATCCGCGTAGCGATACGCGGCCTCCATATACCGCCCTTCGTTCTGGAGCTCGATACCCTCCTCCAGCCGATCACTCGCGGACGCACAGCCTGCGACGGCCAGGACAAGACAAAGAAGCGCGCTACCAAGACGACTCGACATGGATTCTCCAATGAACGGCGGCGACAGATCGACGCTACGGGAAAGTTAGAAAGGAGACACCCGGCCGTCACGGCACATCGCTTGTCTCAGGCCCGAGCGGGACCCAAGCTAGCCTCCTCTACGAACCGACCCCGGAGGTACGCAGTGCTCCGCTACACCCTCGTCCTACGCATCTTCTTCGTAATGGCCGCAGTCGCTGTCGTCCCCGCGAACTCAGCCTCGCAGGAACTCTTTGCGGGGTACCCTGGGGCCCGGATGGGCGGCGCGTACATGCAGAACTTCTATCTGCCGCCGGCGCCGAGTTCGTCCCCCTGGTATCCGAGTTGGCATCCAGACGGCGAACACATCGCGGTCGCTATGCAAGGATCGATTTGGAGCGTTGAGATCGAAAGTGGTTTCGCTATCGAGCTAGTATCGGGCCCGAAATACTACTCATCTCCGAACTTCTCCCCGGACGGACGGTGGTTGATCTACACGGCGGATGACCACGCACGCTCGATCAATCTCGAAATGCTCAACGTCGAGACCGGTGAGACCCGCGAGCTCACACAAGGCGCTCAGGTCTTCGCCGACCCACGCTTCAGCCCAGACGGTACGCGGATCGCGTATGTCTCCACCGAGTCCGCGGGCTTCTTCAACGTCTACATTCGGCCGGTCTCCAACGGCCAATGGGATGGGGACGCCGTCGCGGTCACCCGGGACAACAACTTTGGCCGCGACAGGCTTTACTTCGGCCCCCAGGATATCGCGATCACCCCGGCATGGCTGCCTTCTGGAGATGAGCTGATTCTGGTTTCGAACCGGGATGTCCCCCTTGGCAGCGGGAACATCTTCCGCGTCCCAGCGCGGGAGGACGGTTTTGACGACCGGGCTCCCGTTCTGGTCGAACAAACCCTTTATCGCAGTCAGCCCGATGTGTCACACGACGGACGACGCTTCGTTTTCTCGTCGACCCGCGCAACCGCCGACCAGTTCAACAACCTGTACGTCCAGCCGACGGTAGGCGGTGAACCGTACAAGATGACGTTCTTCGAACACGACGCGTTCCACCCTCGCTGGTCGCCAGACGGTGAATGGATCGCGTACATCGACAACCGAGACGGGCTCCCACAACTCAAGCTGCTCGAGACGTACGGTGGGAAGGTCGTCCACCTGAACATCACTGGCCGGCGTTGGAAGAACCCCATGGGAACGCTTCGTGTCACGACGACCCTCCCGAGCGGCAACGCCACTGCGAGCCGAGTCCACCTTACGGGCGCCGACGGCAAGTTCTACGCGCCGACGGACGCTTATGCTCGAATAGCTCCCCGGGCGCGCCGCTGGGCCTTCCATCAGACCGGCGCGTTCGAAGTGGATCTCCCCGAAGGTGATGCGCTGATCACCGTCGTGAAGGGCTTCGAGCACGCCCCGGCAGAAGCCACCGTCGAAGTCGTGGCCGGGCAGGTCACGGAGATCACCCTGGAGCTCAAGCCCATCATCGACATGGCGGCCAGAGGTTGGTACAACGCCTCGACGCACGTGCACATGAACTACGGAGGGAATCTCCACAACACGCTCGAGAACCTCATGATGATGTCCGACGCGGAAGACCAGGACCTGGTCTTGGAGCAAGTCGCGAACAAAGACAACAGGATCCTCGACTATCAGTTCTTCGTGCCTGGAGGCGGGCCTCACCCGCTGTCCAAGCCCGACCGTATTCTGGTCGTGGGCCAAGAATTTCGGCCGCCATTCTACGGACACGTCTTCATGTACGGCATGCGCGAGCACCTGATCTCACCCTTCACGACGGGATACGAGGGCACCGCCATCGAGAGTCTCTATCCGTCGAACACGGACATGTTCAGGAAGGCGCGGGCACAGGGTGCCTGGACCGGCTACGTACACTCCTTCTACAACGGGGACCCGTTAGAAGGGGATCTCGGCGGCGCAAAGGGATTCATGGTCGATGCGGCGCTAGCCACAACGGACGCGGTCGAGTGGTCGACGTCCCAAGACGGTTATCCGCCCCTCTATGCGGTATGGAACAACGGACTGCGTGTCACGGTCGTCGGGGGTGAGGACTCGATCAGCAACCTCCAACAGACGCCTCTCGTGGCCTCGGTCCGGACCTACGTGAAGCCTCTGAACGGCGACTTCACCATGCAGGCCTGGTTCGACGGCATGCGCGCGGGGCGCGCCTTCATGACCGCCGGTCCACTGGTCGACTTCGAGGTCGACGGGCGAATCTCTGGCGAACAGGTGGACATCGGCCCCGGGGGAGACGTCACCGTGAAGTTCTCGGTTCGGTCCATCGCACCACTCTCACGGGCTGAACTGATCTACAATGGTGAGCTTGTCGCGACAGCGAACTTCGAAGGAGACCGCAAACAACTCGACTTCGAAGAGACGTTCAGGCCGGAGCGCTCCGGCTGGTACCACGTCCGCGTATTGGGCGAGCGAGGCGAACAATTTCCGTTCGACATCGACTATGCCATGGCCCTCACGAACCCAGTGTGGGTCATCGTGGACGGAGCACCTGTTCGATCCGCTCAGGCTGCCGACTACTCCATCGCGTGGATCGACAAGCTGGAGCAGATGGCCGAGGAATGGACCGGGTGGCGGGCGCAGGCCGAAAAGGACCACGTGTACGCACAGTTCGAAGAGGCACGCGCGATCTACCGAGGCTTCAAGACGGGCGCGGGGGGCGAGCAGGGCCGCCTCAGATGATTGCGCTTTTGATCGCGTTGAGCGGGCTGCTTGCCCCCGCCCTACCCCCAGCCTCCGGCGTGTGACACGCAGGGGTGGGGGCGAATCGCTGAGCAGCACATATCCAAGTACCCGTCATCAACAGCCCGGGACACCTACAAGGTCCTACACCAGGGTGTGTTCGGAGCGGAACACGCCATGCCGGGAGCGGATATCGCGCTTGGCTGGCTGAGGGCCGAAGCAGACGGCCTTTCGATTGACTCGTTTACGGACGAGGAACTCTATGACCTCATCAGCCCGGACGGATCGCTATTTCGACTAAATCTCAGGCCTTGGTTCCGAGCCGGCGGTGACTTGGAAGTCTTCGGTCGCGCGTTCATCGGCACGGGGCGCATCCCCCGAGGAGACGACGCGGACTTCAGATGCGCCGCCGTTGCGATCGTTACTGAAATCGGTCCAACGCGGGCCGAAGAACTGCTCGCACTGCTACCGGTCTCTTCCGAAAGGGTCGTCCCCGCCATTCGCTATTCGGCGGCGTACGAGCAGGCCTACTCTCCGAAATACCGGATCGTCGACCGAGAGCACCTTCAGTCGCTCCTAGAATCCCGGCCCGGCGTTACAGCCCGAAGAACATCCCAACGACCAGCTTCATAGGGTCCAACGCCAGCGCACCCCAAATGGCGGCGGAGAAGCCTTTCACCTCCAACCCGTCTACGAACGCTGCAGCGAGCATGAGCATCAGAGCGTTGACTACGAACACGAAGAGCCCAAACGTCAGTATCGTGATGGGCAACGCGAGCGCGAGTAGCAACGGTTTAAAAAAACCGTTCGCAAGCCCGAGTCCCAACGCACCGAACACCGCCGCCTTCCCGGATCGCTTCACAACGATGGTCGGGTTGCCCGGATCTTACCCAGGTGACGCTTCCGACCTCTCGGCTCTTACCGGAAAACAGATCCGCCTCTTGATCGGCGAACTCGACACGGGATGGGTCGACGGCTCAGAAAATACGTTTGCCTCCATGCAGGAGCTAGGGATCTCCGCGACGCTCGAAGTCATGGACGGTCAGGGACATGTGCTCGCGCTGGATCCTCGGGACCTTATGGACGGGATCGACCAAGCACTCGGGAAGGAACACCAAGCGGCGTTAGATCCGAAGAGGCGGTTGAGGGGTGACATCGCCCCAGGCTGCTTGACGTGTACTTCGGTTGTACGGAATAGGCGGCCACGCCGCCGCCTGTTCCGTTCAGTCCGCGCGACCCCATCTCGTAGCGGGGTCGCGCAGACCGATCAAACGGGTCGTCAGTTTTCGACGATTGCGAGCAGCTCAATCTCAAAGATCAGCGTCGCGTTCGGGCCGATAGCACCCTGCGAACCCTGGGCACCGTAGGCAATTTCCGACGGGATCACGAACTTGTAGTGACTGCCCACGGCCATCAGCATCAGCGCTTCTCCGAAACCCGGGATCACGCCGCCCACTCCGAACTGAGCCGGCTCGCCACCGTACGACGAATCAAACTCGGAGCCGTCGATCAACGTTCCCCGGTAGTGCAGTTGGATTTGATCCGCAGCGGTCGGCATCGAGCCGTCGCCTTGAGCGATGACCTCGTACTGCAGGCCACTCTCGGTCGTCATCACGCCCGCCTTGCCACCATTCTCAGCGAGGAACGCGGCGCCCTCTTCGAGGTTCGTTGCGGCGCTCGCCTCGTAAGCGGCTTGGGATGCGGCCTGCATCTCCTCAGCAAACTGACTGAGAACCGTCTGGAGTTCTTCCGGCTCGATCGCCGGGTCGGCTCCCTGCAGCGCGTCTTCCACACCACGCAGGAAAGCCATGCGGTCCAGGCGGTCCTTGGTCTCCGCGATCTGACTACCAACGTTCAGGCCGATGCCATAAGAGGCCTTCTGGTCGTTCGAGTCGAGCGCGGCCGACGACATATCAATACTACCCTCTGAGGCTGTGCACGCCGCTAGAAGCGTTGCAACGCCGAGCGCCGCCGTGCCGAGTCGAATTCGCATATCTGATCCTTAGTCCTTGTATCACCCGCCGCGGATCCATCCGCTAGGGCTGAAAAAGAGAGAACCGGAAGGTAATCGCAGCCAGGACAACGCCCAACGGTGCATCGGGCCGTATCTATCTATAATGTGTGTCTCGGCACACTTTATCCGGCGCAGAAGCGATCCCGATTGTTCGGGATGACGTTGAATTCACTGGAGGCACCGTTCATGACCACGCCCGCCCGCAGGTTTCTTCTTTGGACCTTGCTCGTTGCCGCTCCCGGCGTAATCGCTGTACCAGCCGTAGCCCAGAACGCGACCGATTCAGAGGCAATCCTCGCTGCCAAGGACTGGGTCGCGCCTCCAGGGAGCATCGCTGAGGCGGTTCTCGCCCCTCGTTACTTGAATGCAACGCTCACGAACATCAGCCCGGACAAGGCGTGGTTCTTCCACATGATCGGTGAAGGCCCGCCGACCATGGAGCGCTTCTCTCGCCCGTTCGACGAATTAGGCGGGCAATTCTACGACCGTCAGGCGAATCGTCACCGAAACCTGACGACACGATCCAGCGTGGGCATCAACATCATCTCGGCCGAGGACGGTTCGGTTATCGAGGTAGCAATTCCAGAAGGGGCGAAAGCCTCCAACGCGACTTGGTCGCCGGACGGCTCGCAGTTGGCTTTCTTCGTCCACACGGACGACGAGACGCACATCTACGTGGCTGACCCCACGGATGGTGATTCTCGACAAATCACACGCTCACCCGTGCTCGCCACCCTGGTTCAGAGCTTCGAGTGGACCGCAGATTCGCAGGAGATCGCGACGGTCCTAATCCCGGACAACCGCGCGGTGCGACCGGAAGAACGCCGCGTGCCCACGGGTCCGCAGGTGAAGCAGACGGAGGAAGGCGAAAACGTGCTCCGTACCTATGCCAGCCTCATGGAAACACCGTATCACGAAGAGCTTCTAGAGTGGCACGTCACCGGCCAGCTCGCGAGCATCTCTGTGGACGACCGTCGCGTCACTCGGGTCGGCTCGCCATCCATGATCCGGAGTTTCGACTTCTCACCTACCGGTGAGTTCTCGCGCGTCACACTGATGCAGCGGCCGTTCAGCTACGTCGTCCCTGTCACCAGCTTCGGCCGCACCGAGCAGATCTGGGACCGCGCCGGGAGCATGTTGGCGGAGATCGATGTCACCGAACTGAACACAGGACTCAGAGGGGCACCTTCCGCTCCTGGAGTCGGTGGGGACGAAGCAGAGCCCGACCGGCGGCAGCTGGCTTGGAGAGAAGACGGCGCCGGTCTGACCTTCTTGCAGCAAGAAGCTGCCGAAGATGATGAGGACGAGGCGGAAGAGGACAGTGGCCGCGGCGGTCGAGGTGGCGGTGACCCCCAACCCGACCGGGTCATGTTGTGGAGCGCCCCCTTTGGTGAGGACAACGTCACCGTCGTCTACGAGAGCTCTCAGAGACTGGCATCCCATCGCTTCTCTCCAGATCACAACATGCTGTTTCTTTCCCGCCGCCCACAGGACGGTGGCTTTGGTAGCCCTGCGGCGCGTGGCACCGTGACAGAATTCGCGGTCGACCTTTCAGATCCCGAAACGACGTATACCATCGCCGAATACGAGGCCGACGACTTCTACGCCAATGCTGGCACACTTCTGCTGGCGGGCGGGCGAGTCGCGGGCGGCGGGCGGGGACGTGGAGGCAGCGCCGGCGGTCAGATTGTCCAGACTTCAGCCGACGGTGCTTCGGTTTTCCTATCGGGAACGCAGTACAACGAAGATCCGATGGCCGGCAGCCCCATGAACTTCCTGGACCGGGTCGACATCCGGACCGGAGAGACCGAGCGACTCTACGAGAGTTCGAACGACGGGCAGTACGAACGCATCGTTTCTGTAGTGGATGTCGACGCGGAAGACTTCATCGTGTCGCGTGAGACGACCACAGATGTGCCCCAGTCGTACCGGTTCTCCAATGGCCAGCGAACCCAGCTGACCCAGAACATCGACTACACCCCGGATATCACGAATGCGCCCAGGCAGCGCTTCACCGTGGAGCGCCCGGACGGATTCCGCTTCCTAGTGAACGTCCAGCTTCCGCCGAAATGGGACGGCGAGGAACGACTCCCCGCCATGTTCTGGTTCTACCCGCGCGAGTTCACGGACCAAGAGTCCTACGACGATCGCGGTCGCACCTACAACAAGAACGCGTTCGAGAACTACGGCACGCGCTCCATGCAGTACCTCGTCCGGTTGGGGTACGCTGTCGTGACGCCTGACGCGCCAATTGTCGGGAAGCAGGGCGCGATGAACAACAATTACGAGCACGACCTGCGGAACAATCTGGCTGCTGTAATCGACGAGTTGGACGAACGCGGCATCATCGACCGACGTCGCCTCGGGCTCGGAGGTCATTCGTACGGCGCGTTCGGGACGGTGAATGCGATGGTGCACACGCCGTTCTTCAAAGCAGGCATCGCAGGGGACGGAAACTACAACCGCACCCTGACACCGCTCAGTTTCCAAAGTGAACGGCGCTTCCTGTGGGATGCGAAGGACGTGTACCTGGGAATGTCACCCTTCCTCTATGCGAACAACCTGACCGGCGCGCTGCTGATGTATCACGGCCTCCAAGACCAGAACGTGGGAACGGATCCGATCCATTCGCCGAAGCTCTTCCATGCGCTCAACGGATTGAACAAGCCGGCGGCCATGTACCTGTATCCCTTCGAGGACCACGGACCGGCGACAGAAGAAACGCTGCTCGACCTTTGGGCTCGTTGGACAGCGTGGCTCGATATTCATCTCGAGCCCAAGAGGAAGCCGATCACGCAGTAGCCAAGGGCCGGCCTGAGCCCACTCGCAACCTTCCTCTGCTCTGACGCGTCTCACACATATATGAGATTGAGCCGTGCTCGGAATACGGAGGCGGCACTGACCGTATGGAATACGTACGCGGACGCCACCATGTGGGGAGGGGATGAGGGAGAACCGGGTGTGAAGGAAGACTTCAAAAACCTGACCGTGATCGGTGGCTCAGCGTGTGCGGCGGCGGTCCTTACGGCGGGGCTCTTGTTCACCTCCACCGCCGACGCGGACCACGTCACGGTCCCCGTCGGCGGACACCAGCCCCGAGCCTGTGACGATCTCCTAAGAGGTCGTCACTCCACTCTCAGGTACGAAACGCCTCTAGGGTGCCGTTCACGCGCGTGACGGATCCGTTGGAGCGACTTCGCGGAGATGCAGATTTCTCGCTGCCGTCCAGTCGGGCCAATCTCTAAACCCCGCTCGGCCCAAGGACCGGGTGGGGTTTTGTCTTGAGCGTCCCCGACGCACTATACCGCCTGAACTCTCAACCGGACGTGCGCATGACTCCGACTGACCTAGCTCGTTTCACAGCATGTACTGCCCTCGCCGCGACGCTCGCGGTGGCTACCCCGACCATGGCTCAGGTCCCCGCCGACGCCGCTCAGCGGGTCGACGAGATTTTTTCCCGCTGGGACTCGAATACGTCCGCCGGATGCGCCGTCGGCGTATCGGTGAACGGCCTCACCGTTCTCGAGCGAGCCTACGGGATGGCGGATCTCGAACACGGAATTCCGAATACGCCGGCGACAATCTTCGAAGGTGGATCGCTGTCCAAGCAATTCACGTCGGCGGCGATCGTGCTCCTCGCCATGGACGGTAAGATCTCCCTCGACGACGACGTCCGAAAATACATCCCGGAGCTTCCGGACTACGGCGACCCGATCACGCTGAAGCATCTGATGACACATACGAGCGGACTCCGGGACTGGGGCTCCGTTGCCCAGATATCCACGTGGGGACGTGAACAGCGCAGTCATGACCATGACTGGGTCGTCGACATTCTCAGCCGGCAAACCGCTCTGAACTACGAACCCGGCCGCCAGTATTCCTACACGAACTCGGGATACAACCTGCTCGCGGTGATCGTGGCTCGGGCGAGTGGAATGTCCTTCGCAGAGTTCTCGACGGAGCGCGTGTTCAAGACACTGGGTCTCACGAATACGCAGTGGAGAGACGACTATCGCCGCATCGTTCCTGGCCGGAGTTCGGCTTACAACGCAACCCAGGACGGCGGCTGGGAAATCAACCGGCCCATCGAATACGTGCATGGGAACGGAGGAATCCTCACCACGGTCGGCGACCTCACCCGGTGGAACCAGGCACTCACCGACGAGCGCTTCGGGCCGGATTTTACCCGCATGATGCACGACCAAGCCGAACTCAACGACGGGTCTCAGATCACCTACGCGGGTGGCCTACAGGTGAACAGGAGTATGGGCGTCCGCACCATCTCTCATACGGGCTCGACGGCCGGATACCGCGCTTTCGCGGCCAGATATCCGGACCAAGGGCTATCCGTCTCGATGCTGTGCAACGCCTCGAACGCTCCAACCGGCGGCAATGGGCAGGCCGTCGCCCGAGTTTATTTGGGCGATGCCGTGCAGGACCCTGTCGCCGCTGAGGGGGTCCCGGTGTCCGCGGAAACGCTGGAGGCCTACGCCGGGCTCTATCGTGACCCCGTCACCGGCAACACGGTGAATTTGCGGGTCTCGAATGGGACGCTCCGCGCCGGCACAGCACGACTGACCCCACTCTCTGACACCCGATTCCAGGTCGGGACCAGGCAGACCTTCTATGACTTTCATAAAGATGGCCCCGGGCGTCCGTCCTTCAGCGTCAACTCCTGGGAGTACACAGAATTAAGCTACGAGCCCGTGGACGCCTGGCAGCCCAGTTCGGCTGAACTGGCCGCCTTTGCCGGCACTTATGAGAGCACGGAAGCCGAGACGACGTATGAGATCACCGTCGAGGACGGCGCTTTGACAGTGTGGCAGCGGCCCGGCCACACCTTCGAACTCACGCCGGTCTACGAGAACGCCTTCAGGGGACGATCCGGGTCTATTCTACGCTTTCGGCGCGACGCGGACGGCCAGATTGAAGGGTTGAGCCTCAGCGTCTCGCGCGTCTACGACATGCACTTCAAGCGAACCGGGAGGCCAGCCTCCGTGACCGACCAATAGCCCGATCTCCTCTGACGGCAGGTGGCCGAGAAGGAAGCTGGAACCCCTCAATCCATTCGACGTATTGAACGAACGCCGTGTTCCATTACCGTTTCGGTCCGGTGACCAACTGCTGGAGTCCTAAGTGAGTCCCACGTCCGCACCAGTCAGCCCGCGCGAGCGGCTGCAGGGTGTGCTGCCCGAAGTCGAGATCGTAGCGCTCACGCCGTTGATCGAAGAGATCGACGAGTTGAAGCGGACTCGTAACGCCGTGGTGCTCGCCCATAACTATATGACGCCAGATATCTACCACGGCGTGGCAGATCTGAAGGGTGACTCCCTCGCACTCGCTCGCATGGCAGGCGAGACCGAGGCCGAGGTCATCGTGATGGCCGGGGTCCACTTCATGGCCGAGACGGCCAAGATCGTGAATCCGGACAAGACGGTGCTCATCCCGCACACGGAAGCCGGGTGCTCCCTCGCGGACGGGATCACAGGCGCTGACGTACGGCTCCTGAAAGAACGATATCCCGGCGTCCCAGTTGTCACCTACGTGAACACTTCGGCAGATGTGAAGGCCGAATCGGATATCTGCTGCACTTCTGGGAATGCGGTCGAGGTCGTCAACTCGCTCGGGGTCGACCGGGTCATCTTCCTCCCGGACCAGTATCTAGGGAAGTGGGTCGCGACCCAGACCGACGTTGAGATCATTCTCTATGAAGGGTCGTGCATGGTGCACGAACGCTTCACCGGAGAAGAACTACGCGGCTACCGTGCGCTCACGCCCGGCGTGCAGATCATCGCCCATCCGGAGTGCCCACCCGATGTCCTCGAGGAGGCCGATTTCGTGGGGTCCACCGCGGGGATGATCCGCTGGGTGCGCGACGAACGCCCCAGTCACGTCGTCATGGTTACCGAGTGTTCGATGGCAGACAACGTGGCCATCGAGTCTCCAGACACTGAATTCGTGAGGCCCTGTAATTTGTGTCCGCACATGAAGCGGATCACGCTGGAGGGAATCCGGGACAGCCTCCGCGATATGAAACACGTCGTCGAGGTCGATCCTGAGGTCGCCGCACGCGCCCAGTCTGCCGTGAGTCGCATGCTCGAGGTACACGCCTGACGACTGAATCTGCTCTCGATGGCTTCCTGAAAGCCGCCCTCGAGGAAGATCTCGGCGAGAACGGCGACCTAACGTCGCAGAGTGTCATCCCGGACGACGCCGTCGTCGTGGGTGCGCTCGTGGCCCGAGAGGCCGGATTCATCGCGGGCCTGGATGTGGCACTGCGCGTGTTCACCCTGGTCGATCCGGAGGTCGAAGTGACCCGGATCGTTACGAACGGATCTCGTGTCGAACCAGGCCACGACCTAGCTGTGGTGGCCGGGCCAGCACGTTCGTTGTTGGCCGCTGAACGGCTTGCGTTGAACCTGCTGGGGCAGCTGAGCGGTGTGGCCACCTCCACGCGCGCCCTGGTGGATCGGGTCGCGGGCACGAAGGCCACCATAATCGATACCCGAAAGACCGTGCCAGGTATGCGCTCCCTTCAGAAGGCGGCGGTCCTCGCGGGTGGTGGTGGCAATCACCGCATGGGGCTCTACGACGCAGTGCTCATCAAGGACAACCACATCGCGGCGGCGGGATCCGCGGCCGCGGCGGTCACGTCAGCGCGTGCTCATGTCGGGCCAGACGTGAAGGTCGAAGTCGAGATCGATTCGGTAGACGATCTGGATGCCGTCATCGAGGCCGGAGCCGACATCGTGATGTTGGACAACATGGACCCCGAGACGATGCGGGCCGCTGTGGAGCTGGCAGCCGGCCGGTGTGTGCTCGAGGCTTCCGGGGGCATCACTCTTGAGACCGTACGTGCCGTCGCGGAAACTGGCGTCGACTGGATCTCCGTGGGATGGATCACACACTCCGCGCCCGCGCTCGACGTCGCGTTGGACTTCGAAGCCTAGGCGAGACTAGGAGCCGGACGGCACCTCTGAAGCCCGACCACCGATCGCCAAGTGAGCGATCCGCCCGCCCGGGCCGACCGCCCAGCCATCCTCAGCTCCCGTGTGGGCGACCGCCCAATAGCTAAGGGTGTCGACGGTGACCCACGTCTCCGCAAAGTCAGTGGACCATGAGAGCCCCCGCGGGCCCACGGCGAGGATGTGAGACTCCGGCCCGAAATCAACCAGAGCCGCCCCGTAAACGGGGCCATCAATGGAAGGGGCCGCAGCGAGCTGCCACGTCGCTCCACCGTCCAGGGTCGTGACCATGTTGTCGGTACGCACGGAGTCCTGACCAATGATGCCGCCCATGGCGATCCCGTGGCTCTCGCGGTTCATCTGAACCGTAGTGAGGCCGGCAGAAGTGCCGCCCGGAACCGGTACATCGGTGGCAGTCCACGTCACACCGTAGTCCAGAGTGCTCAGCACTCGAGCTCGCTCCCCATTCCCAGTCGCGATCCACGCACGGCCGTCATCGCCGGTGACGAGACAGGTGCCGCTCGCGGCGAAACCACCCTCGCCTTGGAGGGCTACCGGTAGCCTTTCGGCAGGCACACGTCCCCATGTGGCTCCACCATCTTCGGTGGACAAAATGAAGGGGACCCCGTCCACCGCATCGCCATACACGAGGCCTCGGTCCTCGGACCAGAAATCCATGCAGTCTATGAAGGCGCCGGGGTCATACGCGGTGTATTGAAGTGTCCAACTCTGACCTCGGTCGTCCGTCCGGTAGATCCGCGACAGGTCGCCGTTCCCGGAGCTCATGAGGTAGGCACCGAATCCACCGAAGGCTTGGACATCGCGGAACTGAAGCCCCTCCGCGCCTTCTACCGTACCGGCCGTCCACGTCTCCCCGCGATCGACGGAACGCACCCACGTGGCCTGGTGGCCGCTTGCCCAAATCACCCCACCGTCCCCAAAGCTGATTGCCTGAAGAAGCGCATCCGTACCGGACTCCTGGAGCGTAAGTGTGAGGGTGGGGGTCCACTCCGTTTCAGTCGCATCGTCCGCGCTGGGCCCACATGCGGTCGCCATGAGGAGCGTGAAAACGGCCAGGGATGCGCGACGCATGAACAACTCCGTGTGGATGGGCCACCCAAGCTACGCTTCCCCCCGTGGCGCGCCCACACCACCTTTGGTAGGCTGGCTGGAGCATACAAATCGATGACCGCGCTTTCAGACCCTCCTCCCCCCCTGAATGCCATGAAGAACGCGTATCGCCTGTCCGTCATATTTCTCGCTGGATCTGTCCTAGCCTGCGGTGATACCCCTCCGGCAGATGAACCGGTCGAGGCCGTACCAGAGGAAGAGGTGTCCACCGCAGATGCCCGTGTGATGATCACCGGGCCGGAAGAAGGTGCGGTCATCATGGGGGACCAAGTCACCGTCGAACTGGTAGTCGCCGGTGTTGCCATCGCGCCGGCCGGCTCCATCGTACCGGGCACCGGACATCACCACCTGTATCTCGATGCGGACCTGACGGACGGGTCAGTACCCGTGCCCTCGGTGCCGGGCAGCATCATTCACATGGGGGACGGTGCTTCGGAGTACATCTTCGAAGGGGTCTCGCCCGGTGAGCACCGGCTGATCGCTGTTCTAGCTGACGGGGTGCACATGCCGCTTCAGCCGTGGGTCGTGGACACCATCAGGTTCACTGTGAACTGAACAGTTCTAGAGCTTCCTGAAGGTCTCTGATTTCTCAGTCACGACTGCGTAGCCAGCGACCGACTTTGGGATCCCAGAAGCAGCGCCGGACACATACACCTTCAAGCAGGGCTTTCCGCGTTTTTCGCCGATGGCAACACCGGTGACACCCGGCTTGCCCATGACCTTCTGGGCGAGATCACGCTGCGCTGAATTGATGTCGGCCATTCGTGGCTAGTTGCCGTCGATCTTCACGCTGAACCGCTCGAGCACCAACTCGATCGGGTTCGCGAGTGTGGTGACCGTCGTGCCCGCGAAGAGCAGTCCAACAGGCCTGCGGTCGGCGAGGAGAACACCGTCGGTCACGATGAGCGACCCGGAGTCTCCACCCGCGCTGAAGCGATTCCCGGAGATGACGATCTGTCCTTCGAAGCGCGCTGTGCCACCTGGGTAGGCCACGTCCATGATCGCGTTCACCCCAGAGATTCGACCCTCTGTGTGCCCAGTCGTCCGCCCGTACTTCTGGACGCTCATGCCCAGTCGGGCCTCCACGGTCCAAGACTTCGGCGTCCCGTAGCTGCCATCGGGGGTGGAGTTTCCCAGATCGGCTTCGCTCGACAGCGCGATCGCGGCATCGAGTTTGTTCAACTCACAGGCGCGACCCGCGCAGAACGAGATCGGCTCGAAGTCGTAGAGCGTTCCGATGGCGTCCTGCCCAGCTCGCCCCCCATCGACTTTACCCGGCTGCAGTAACTCGTCGCCCTTACTCCCGCGGTTGTTGTTCGCAGCTACATGGTTGTTGCTCAGGGCGAACACCTGAAAACCGTTCGTGACTCGCGCTCCGATGGTGCCTGCCGTGACGTCCGGATGGCCGGTGCTCACACCAATGGGAACAGGCCGCGGATGATTGACCTTCGGATCGAAGGCTTCCGAGTCGGCATCCGCCGGAGCACCGAGAGCCACGAAGCGACCCGTGACTTCCGGGATGACCTCGATGCCCAGCACATTCTGTGGGAACGTCGCCGCCCCCAGGGACTCGAGGTACACCTTGAGCACCGCGTGTCCCCGCCCATCCACACCAATCGCCGTCCCTACGACACCGTCACGAGCCAACCATTCACTGGTCACCTGAGACTGGAGGCTCATCGCCGCATCAAACGAAGCATTCGAGTACTCGAACCGGCCTTGGGGACCCGCGAAGATCAGCAGATCGGCGATGAGCGCGAGGACCAGGCCGACGCGCGAACGGAGCAATCGAATGAGTCTCATAATAGGATATACGGAGACACGGGGGTCTTAGGTTCCGAATAGGTGTATACCCAGCATACACGGCGCACAGTAGGGAGGCACAGGATGATGAAGATTCGACAGGCGGCACTGCTCCTTTTTGTTGCTTTTTGGGGTGCCTGTGGAGGGCCGCCTGCACCGGGGGATTCCGGGTATCCGTACAATGTTGAGGGGGCCTACTCCGGCACGCTCGGCGTGGACGGCCAGGGCTTCGCGGTCGAGGCGTCCATCATCACGGAGGGCAGAGGCATCGTGTCCGGCGTGTTCCGGGTCAACCAGCCCGTCGAGATCGTCGGAGTGATCGACGGCACGCTGCTCGGTGATCAGCTCGAGATCATGATCGACTACCGGAACAATCCTATGACCGGGTGCGACGGCACGGTCGGCGGGACCGCCACTGTGTCGGAGGGCGGAGGTGTCCTGACCGGGTCCATGATGATCACGGACTGCACGGACCAACTCAGCGGAGATCTGCGACTCACCCGAGGGTCCTAACGAGCAACGATCTCCGCTAAAGCGAGACCGGTCGCCCGCCGTTTCGTGCAGAGGCGTACAACGCCTCGATGACGCGCATGTTCGATGCTGCCTCTGCCCCTGTGTAACGAAGGGGCCGGTTGTTCAACGCAGCATCCGCAAAGTGCTCGACCATTAGCTGGTACTCGTCGGCACCCGTCACCGGGTGCTGGATGGCGCCGTCCCGACCTCTCATCTCCTCGATCACTACGTCCCCTTTCCCTGGCAGGAACGATGACTCGACCCGCAGCACACCGTCCGTACCCGCGGCCTCGAAGAACTCGCACCGTTCGGTTGTCAGCGAGCAGTCGAAGTGTGCAGTCAGGTCATCGTCAAAGCGGAGCGTGCCGGTGAGTTGATCGTCGACATCACCCGCGGTCCATCGCGCGAAGGCCTGAACCTCCACGGGCTCCTTCCCGGCGATGGTCCGAGACGAGTTCACGCAGTAGCAGCCCACGTCCATGAGGGCTCCGCCCCCTAGTGCCGCATCCATCCGGATATTTGCCGGGTTGGTCAGCTTGAACGAGAACGCGCTCCGAATCACGCGTAGATCTCCGACCACGCCGTCGCGGACCATCTCCACCGCTCGATCCATCCGAGGGTGGAAACGGTACATGAATGCCTCCATCAGCTTCACTCCGTTCTCGTCGGCCGCTGCCTGCATCTCTAGACACTCCGCCGCATCGAGCGCGAGCGGCTTCTCGCACAGAACGTGCTTCCCGGCCTGCGCGGCCCGGATCGTCCATAGCTTGTGCAGGCTATTGGGGAGCGGGATGTAGACGGCGTCCACGTCCTCATCTTCTATGAGCGCCTCGTAGGCACCGTAAGATTTCGGGATGCCCCACTGCTCCGCGAAGGCGCTGGCGCGCTCCGCGTCACGAGAGGCGACCGCGACGAGTTCGCCATTGGCCGACGCCTGAATGGCCGGGTTCACCGCGGCACGCCCGATGTTCGCGGTGCTTAGGACGCCCCAGCGGAGCCTTCTGTCTGTCATTTGGAGGCTGCCTCAGTAAGGGCTCTGCTGAGCGTCGTCATGAAAATCCTGGGCCAAGGGCAGTCCAACCCAACGGTGCTCCCGGTGCGACTGGGCCACAGCATTGATGATCTCCTGCACACGTGCGCTTTGCGCAAAGTTGCCCTGATTGGTGTCTCCACCCTCCAGGATCTCCTGACAGAAGTTGTGCACTAGGTTCCCGTAGAACGCCGTGCCCCAGGGGTCATCGTCCTGGAAGCCGGGCGGAAAGTACTGCTCGGGAATCTCCTGCTGGACGAACTCGACGGCATCGGGTTTCGCGGTATGGATCGTCTGAATCACTCCGAACTCCTCGACGAGCCGAACTTGAATCGCTCCCTCTGAGCCGAAGATCCGCGCTTCGATGCCCGGATAATTCCCCACCGTCACGTAGCTGGACTGCATGGAGAAGAGTGCACCGTTTTCGGCCTCGGCCATGAACATGTCCGCATCGTCGATGTTGATGCGTTCGCGCTCGGTGTCGAGGTTCGTGCGCCTCCGGAACGGCACCATGTTGGCCAAGATGCCAACGACCTCCTTCAGTTCACTCCCGACGCACTCTAGACCAATGTCGATCGTGGGTGCCCCGTACCCTTCCAGCGACGACACGGTGATGCCTTCGCGTGTCAGGTCCGTTCCCCATTCCGGCTCACCCTCTGGCCGCACCCTATGGATGCGCTTGTCCATGGGGTTGTCGGGATCGAGCCACTGCGAGTTCTGCTCGTAGCCATTAAAGACGTAAGGCTCGCCAATGAAGCCCTGCCGAATCAGGTCGAACATGTACATGACGGCGGGAGCGTATCGGAAGGTCAGGCCGACCTTCGTCTTCAGGCCCTTCGCGTCCGCCAACGCTTGGGCTTTCCACACGTCGCGATAGTCGTGGCAGACCGGCTTCTCGACCAAGCAGTGTTTCCCGGCCTCGAGCGCCTCGAAGACGAGGTCCTGGTGGTCGCCGCGGGTGACGACGTCGATGACGTCGATGTCGTCACGTTCGAGCAGTTCCCGATAGTTCGTGGTGACACTCGGGATGTCGAACTCGGACGCGCGCGCCTCCGCGAGGTCGATGTGGAGGTCGCTGATCGCAACGAGTTCGCACAGAGGCGAGCGATGGAATCCGGGGAGATGGGCGGTCTTGCACCAGCGACCTGCGCCAATGACTCCGACCCTTAGTGGTTGGTTCATGGGGCGCAAAGTGTCGTCTCAACGCGATCCTAGCGAGATCCGACGCGCTCGGCTCGTCCTAAATGAGCACGAGTGGAAGCCCAAGGAGGAACAGCGCGCTGGTGATGATCACGCTGACGAAGCCCATAGACCGGAACGGCTGCTCTTCGACATCTGAGATCCGGATGAGGAAACCCACCCCGTGATTCATACGCAGCATCATTCGTGACGCGACCACAGCCATCACGCGTAACCAGAGCCACGCAGAGGTGAAGAAGGCCGAATAGAAGAAGAGTCCGAACGGCAGTCCCATAGTCCCCGCGTCGAACGTCACAACGGTGTTGCCCGGGTCACGGGACGCGACCGGGACATCGTACCCAAAAAACCGCTGTGAGCGAGAGACCAAACGTGAAGGCCAGGTCGAGCAGCATGCCGGTCAGGTATGAGCCCCTCTTCTCCATCCAACCCAGTACGGCCCTCGTCTCCCATAGAGAGTTGAGGGATGGACCGGACGCTCGTCCCGAAGTCGGTTACGCCGAGCCATGCACCCATCTTGGTCCAGCTTTCCGCAGTCAGCGACTTCTCCGCCTTCCCGAAGCGGTACGCCCACGCCATGGCTTGGCCGTTCGCCTTGTAGGCCGGCAACGCGGAGTGAATTCGCAGCAGTACGCTTTGCGCTACGTCCTCGGCGATGTCAGGGCTACCGAGATCACCGCCCAGCGACACACCCTGGGCCGCAATTCAGTAAATAACCTCCTGACATATCCCTGGTCACCGGTTTGGGCGAGTCGAATGAGGTCGTCCATTGAGGTGCGTTGGGACACAGAGGCTCGCGGGATCGCACACCTCATTGCATGATGTCCACCTGACACGCATCCAGAGGAGTTACATCAGATGATTCAACGCATCCTTCGCTCGTTCTTGAGCCTCACAGTGCTCGCCGCGGTGGCCCTCGCCACGGTACCAGAGCAAGCAGAAGCTCAGCGCGGCGGTGGCGCCGGTGGAGCTGCGGCAGGCGAACTGCCATCGATCGCAGACAAAACAGCTGATATGGATCGCATGGACGGCTTCCTCCCGCTGTACTGGGATTCCGACATGGGCCAGCTCTGGATGGAGATTCCGGAGATGGGCGTCGAGATGATCCACTTCATGGGATACGGGGCCGGACTCGGTTCGAACGATCTCGGTCTCGACCGCGGGGCACTGCGTGGCTCGCGCATCGTGAAATTCGAGCGGGTAGGCCGGAAAATCCTAATGGTGCAGCCGAACTACCGATTCCGCGCACAGAGTGACAACGCGGATGAGCGCCGCGCCGTGCGTGACGCCTTCGCACGCTCCGTGGTGTGGGACTTCACACCCGCCGCTGAGACCGGTGACCGAGTGCTCGTGGACGCGACGCCCTTCCTGCTCGCCGATCACATCAATGCGGCCGCATCGATGCGGCCGGGCACGTATCGGCTGGATGCGAACCGAAGCACGGTCTTCATGGAGATGACGAACGTCTTCCCCACGAACACCGAGATGGAAGCCGAGCTCACTTTTGTGAACCAGGCCGGCGGCGGGCGCGGCGGCTTCGGCCGGGGCGGCGGTGGCATCGAAGGTGTGAGCTCTGTGGCGGCAACAGGCGCGGCGGCAAGCATTCGCCTACACCACTCGTTCGTCGGACTTCCGGACGATGACTACGAGCCGCGCATGTACGATCCGCGCTCCGGCTACGGTGCGAACTCATTCCAGGACTACGCGGTCCCGCTCGGTGAGGACATGACCCAGCGGTCCATCCGCCGTCACCGACTTGAGAAGCAGAACCCCAATGCGGCCATGAGCGACCCGGTCGAGCCGATCATCTACTACCTGGACCCCGGCACGCCTGAGCCCGTGCGCTCGGCACTCCTGGACGGCGGTCGCTGGTGGAACCAGGCGTTCGAGGCCGCGGGGTACAACAACGCCTTCCAGGTCGTGATGCGTCCCGACAGCATCAGCTCGTTGGACGCCCGCTACAACGTGATCAACTGGGTGCACCGTTCAACACGTGGTTGGTCCACAGGTGGCTCGGTGACGGACCCCCGCACCGGTGAGATCATCAAGGGCGTCGTGACGCTCGGCTCACTCCGTGTGCGCCAAGACTACATGATGGCAGAGGGAATGCTCTCGCCTTATGCGGACGGGGACGAGATGCCCGCTGAGCTTTCGGGGTGGGCGCTTGCGCGCATCCGGCAGCTTTCCGCGCACGAGATCGGGCACACGATCGGGTTGGGGCACAACTACTACAACTCGACCGCTGGGCGCATCTCAGTGCTCGACTATCCCCACCCGCTCGTCACTCTTGAGGGGAACGGCTCTCTCGACTACTCGCGGGTCTACGACACGGACATCGGTGAGTGGGACAAGGTCGCCATCCGCTACGGCTACACGGAATTCCCCGCCGGGACGGACCAAGAAGCCGAGCTCATAGAAATTCTCGAAGATGCCTGGGACGACGACGTCCGCTACATGACGAACCAGGACGTTGGCACGACGCCGCAGGCGGACCAGTGGGCGAACGGTACGAACATGGCCGACGAGCTCAACCGCATGATGGATGTACGCGCTGCGGCGATGTCCAACTTCGGTGAAGCCGCGATCCGCGGTGGCCGCCCCATGGCCACGATCGAGGAGGCGCTAGTGCCCCTCTACATGTACCACCGGTACCAGGTGGAATCGACAGCCTCGGCAGTGGGTGGCACGGAATACGTTTATGCGACTCGCGGTGACGGCCTGACACCGTTCGAAATCGTCTCGGCGGGCGCTCAGCGGGAGGCGTTGGGTGCACTCATGCGGACGCTGCAGCCGTCCGAGTTGGCGCTGCCGCGTGAAGTCATCGGGCTGATTCCTCCCCGTCCACCGGGATACGGCAGGAGCCGAGAGACCTTCCCGCGCTACACCGGCGGGCGCTTCGACGCGTTGACCCCGGCAGTTGTGTCTGCGACTCACACGGTGAACAACGTACTCACCGCGGACCGGGCAGCGCGGCTGGTTCAGCAGTCGATGTTGGACGAAGGCCAGTTGAGTCTGGAGGACGTGCTCGGCGGATTGATCCGCTCGACCTTTGGTGAGATGTCATCCGATGCCTACGAGGCGCAGATCCAGCAGGCGGTTCAGGCAGTGGTGATTGACCGGATGATCTGGCTCGCCGGAAACGCTGGTATGCACTCGGTTCGGGCCACGACGAATGGGATGCTGAACCGGATGAAAGGCCGGCTGGCCGAGGGAGGAGCGCACGGCATGACACTCGCCATGGAGATTGAGCGCTTCATGGAGCGTCCACATGCACCGGCTGAAGCAGTCGGCGGCGTAAATGCACCTCCGGGTGCGCCCATCGGGCAGCCGGCAATGAACTGGATGATCGGGTCTCCGGCGCAGGACTGGTTGAGTCTGACGGAGCCGTGGTGCACCTGGGACAACGAGATCGTCTGGAACTAGACGACTACTCGCTCTTCAAGACGAGAAGCGACCCCCGGTGCCGTGAGGCGCCGGGGGTCGTTTGCGTCGGGCGGCACGGCCCGCCCGAGGGAAATGCTCGTTGACTCAACGAAGTGAGATGCCCCAATGGCCACTCTGGCACCGGTCGTGATGGAACTCCTGGCCGGATGCCCAACCGAAGCTGAGGCCACACAACTCAGGCGCTTTCTGGGGTGCTTCGAGATCCTCGACGTCGAAGGGCTCGCAGACTTCGAAGATGCAGCGCTCGTCGGGCGGATCTGCCGGAGCGGAGGCTACACGGTGCGATCGGTGATCGACTGCCTCATCACAGCCATGGCGCTGCGGCGGGAACGCCCCGTACTAGCTCGCGACCGAGACTTCGAGGGGATCCGCTCAGTACGTGCACCTGCAACTGATCTCGCTCTGCTCCTAGGCGTAGTCCTCCAGAATCAGCTTCGCCCGGTCGTCTTCGGATACCCGTTGTCTGTACCCACGGGCACTGAACCAGAAGGCGAGCCCGGTTACGCTGAGCGCCGCGAGCACGAACCACTCCAGAGGCCAAACGAGCTGACTCGGACTCCCCGGCACGAGCATCACGAGCAGAATGAACAGCGACCCGGCAGCCGCCACGTACGCAAGCGCGTTTCCGCCTGGTAGTCGGTACGGCCGTTCCAGGTCCGGGAACGCCTTCCGGAGTCTAATCAGCGAGAGCGACACTCCGAGAAACGCCAGCGCGATGCAGAACGACCCAACATCGACGAAGGCGAGGATCGCACCTCGGCCCAGGCAAGCCGACAAGAAGGTCACCAGACCGCTGAACAGGACAGCCCTCGCGGGGGTCCCGTATCGGGCATGCGCCTCACCGAACGATTCGTGGATGATGCGGCCGCGGCCCAACGAAAACAGCACGCGGGAACCCGCCAAGAAGAATCCGTTCCAACTCGTGAGCAGCCCGATGAGACCAGCCACGAGCACGAGCCGCACGAGCGTCTGAGACTCGAACGCCGCCGCAAACGCCGCGGCTGTTGGCAGGTCACTGTCCACGATTTCCCGCCAAGGCCCGGCCATGCCGGCCCCGAGTATGATGGCAATGTAGAAAACCGTGGAACCGATGATGGCGAGGACCACATAGAGGCCTAGCCGCTTCAGCGGAGCATCTTCCCGACGCTCCTCTGCAGCCTGCGGAATCGTGTCGAAGCCGACGTACCAGAAGGGCACCGTCACGAAGACGGCAAGTATGCCTCCGATCCCACCGGTCCCGAGCGTCACATCCCCAAAGTAAGGAGCCAAATTGCCGAGCTCCCCACTACTGATTCCCGACACCACAAACAGCCCAGCGCAGAGCAGGAAGAGCCCGGTCAGAACAATCTGTACGCGCGATGCTATTCCCACTCCGTAGTAGTTGATGGCGGTGATGAAGCCGGTGAAGACGAGCGCAAGCAACAGGTGCGAAGCGTAGACCGTCGAGCCGGCGATCTCGTAGAGCGGGAAGACGTCGATCTGTGGGAACAGAAACGAGAGGACCAACCCCACCGAAATGGCCTCGAAGGCCGAAACAGACAGATAGCCGAAGGCCAAGAACCACCCGATAATGAAGGCCTTCGAGGTACCATACGCCTTGTACGCGTAAGCGACCTCTCCACCGGTGACCGGGAGCATGGGTGTGACCTCGGCGTAACACAGCCCGATGATCAACATGAGCGTGCCGCCGGCAATAAACGCGACAATCGCTCCGACCGGGCCTGCCTGCTCGAACCACCCACCCAGCGCGGTGATCCACCCGACTCCGATCATCGAGCCGAACGCGAGTGCGAAGAAGCCGAAGCCGCTGATCGCTCGCTTCAGCTCCGGTCGATCCGTGCCTCCTCCTGCGGAGTCAGATGCGCCGATGTTACCGCTCAAAGACGACCCGCCCACCGACGATGGTCGTCTCGATCAGAACGTCTAGGATTTGCTCGAAATCGATCGTCAGCAGGTCGTCGGACAAGACAATCATGTCTGCCAACATACCCGGCTCCAGCGTGCCCTTGATGTCTTCCTCGAACGTGATGTACGCACCGTTCCGTGTGTAGCCACGAATCGCCTCTTCCATCGTCAGTCGCTCTTCCGGTGCGAAGACGGCGCCTGATGCACCCTCACGCGTGACCGCAGCGTAGATGCCCACCATTGGGCCAATAGGCAGAATGTCACTGCTAAGCGCCACGAAAACGCCGTGATCCATAGGGCTGCGCAGGGGGTTGTTGTGCGCCGCATGCTCCTCCTGCAGGTACTCGACGTACCGGCCCTCGAGCGTGTAGGTGAAGTTCGGCTGCTGCGTGATCATGATCCCGTGTTCGGCCATCAACTCCATCACTTCAGGCGGGGGGCGCACCGTGAAGTGGTTGAGGTAGTGTCGATGGTCGTCGCGCGGTGAGGCCTCGAGCGTCTGAGCGAAATAGTCGACGATGAGTTTGATCGCCGCGTCTCCGATGGCGTGGAAACCCATCTGCCATCCCATCTCATGGGCTTGCCCCACCAGCGTCAGCAATTCCTGCTCGTCGATATCGAGTGACCCATGGAAACCGGGCTCACTCAGATACTCGTCGATCGTATAAGCGCTGGGCCCTGTGAAGCCACCATCGACGAAGACCTTTACCGCCCCAACCCGCAGGCGGTCGTCTCCGTCGCCGGTCTTCTTGCCGAAGCCCTCCATTTGTTCGGGGCCGCCCCATCTGATCTGAACGCTGGCGCGCGGGAGTCCCTCTCCGTGCTCGCTATAAACCGTCTCCCACTCTTCGTAGCCGCGCGTCGATACACCTGCCTGAGTCATGCTCGTGATGCCAAGTTCGAGCAGGTCTTGAAGGTGCTGTACGAAGCTCGGGCGGGTCTCCTCTCGTGTCGCACGAGGGACAAGCCTGCCCACGATGTCCTGGCGCTCCCGGATGACGCCGTTCAGTTCGCCCCGCCTATCTTTCTCGAGGATGCCACGATCCGGATTCGGGCTGTCCTTGCTGATCCCCGCGAGATCGAACGCCAAGCCGTTGACCACCGCGCTGTGCCCACCCGCTCGGGTTAGCGTTACAGGATTGCTCGGGGCCGCCTCGTCCAGGTCCGCTCGTGTCGGTTTACGCTGTTCTGTGAAGGCATCCTCGGACCAGCCATATCCGGTGATCCACTCCCCTTCCCCGAGTTCTGCGACCTTGGCCCGGACCTGCTCTTGCAGTTCCGCGACCGAACCGGTCTCAGTCAGGTCGATTTGGCGGATGGGGTCGCCGCTGATGTGCAGATGTGTGTCGTTGAACCCCGGAAGGACTGTCTTCCCTTCGAGGTCGATCGTGCGAGTCGCTTCGTATCGGGAGAGCAGATCATCCCCGCCGACGTCGACGATCACGCCGTCGCGCACTGCTACCGCCTGGTAGATCGAGAAAGCGTCGTCGACCGTCACGATCTTTCCGTTGTGGAGCAGTAAATCCACAGGCTCGGGCGGCTCGCACGCGGCTATCGCCCCGAGGAAGGCGAAAACCAGGACCCGGCTCCTCCAACTTTTCACCATGCGGCGGTGCTCCATCCTCTAGCGACCACCGATCAGCGAAGCCCTGTAGTCCAGTGGCGGAGCGCGATCGCCAATGAGCGGGTCGTATTGGAAGTCCACGCCACGGAACTCTTCGAACTCCGCTCGGATCGCGGCCACCTTCTCGGGACTGGTGAAGAGATCGATCGCCGTGAGGGCCATCGTCTTCGCTGCGACCATCATGCCTTTCGCGCCAATGGTGGTGCCCCCTGCAGCGATGGCCTGCCAGGAATGGGCGCCCGTTCCGGGGATCCACGTCGCCGTGGACAACGTGGAAGCAGGCACCATCCAGCTCACGTCTCCGGCGTCGGACGAGGCGTTGGTGCGACGGTACTCGAACGGCATGATTTCCGCCGCGCTTTCCAACTCAGGTGCGGCAGGCAACTCGTTCTTCAGAGCCTCGGCGAATGTCCACTCTTGGTCGTCGTAATAGACGCCGCCCACCGTCATGAGATTCTCGTACACGACTTCCTGCAGAGCGGTGACGGAGAGACGCGAGTACGACCCACCAATGACTTCGTACTCCATTGTCGTCCCGGTCCCCGATGCTGCTCCTTCTGCCGCGCTCACGAGCCGGTCGAAGATGGCGCGCACCATCTCTGGGTCAGGGTGCCGGACGTAGTAGTACACCTCGGAGAAATCGGGCACGACATTGGGCGCCGAGCCTCCTGATGTGATCACATAGTGCAGGCGTGACTCCTGCGGAACGTGCTCGCGCATGAGGTTCGCCATGAAGTTCATAGCCTCCACCCCGTCGAGAGCCGATCGTCCGCGCTCGGGGGCGCCGGCGGCGTGTGCCGAGACACCGCTGAAGCGGAATTTGGCCGACTTCACCGCCAGATTGGATCCAGGACTGGCGCTGTTGCGATCGCCAGCATGCCAGGCGAGCACCACGTCGACGTCGTCGAAGAGGCCTTCGCGGACCATGTAGACCTTACCCGAGCCGCCTTCCTCCGCAGGCGTGCCATAGAGCCTGATCGTGCCCGGATTGCCCGTCTGCCGCAGCCACTCTGCGGCCCCAATCGCCGCTGCGCTGGACGCAGTGCCATACAAGTGATGGCCGCAGGCATGCCCTGCGATCTTCCCCTCGATGGGTGAACGAAACGGAACAGCGTCCTGATTGATGCCCGGAAGCGCATCGAATTCAGCGAGCACGCCCACCACGGGCGATCCGGAGCCATATGTCGCGACAAATGCGGTCGGGATCCCCGCGACGCCCCATTCGAGGTCGAAGCCATGGGCCTCAAGTTCGCCAGCCAAGAGTGCTGAGCTCTGTTCTTCCAGGTACCCGACCTCGGCGAGATCCCAGATCTCCATAGCGATGTCTGTGAGGTGCTCCTCTTGGGAGTCGAGGAACGACATGACGTCCGACTTGGACATCTGGGCCGAGAGAGGGTTGGCCAGCGCCATGGCGGCGGCGAGGACAATGGTGGCACGTGACATCGCGAACTCCGAATCTGCGTGGATGCTCCACCTGCAGTTGCGGCTTTGGCCTGCTCGCTGTCAAGCCAGAGCGCCCGGACGCCCAACGCGTCAGCGCCGACTACTTCCAAGTGTTGAGAGTGTCACCGGCTGTCGGGCGGACTTTGGACACCGAAGAAGACCGGCCATGCGGAACCAACCAGATCGTGGTCAATGACGGCTTCTGGCGCCTTCGCCTGGGGGGGATAAGGTATTCCAACGCCCCATTTGTCCCGAAAGATTGAAGCTTCAGGCCGTTCAGGGGGATCTCCTGCTCGGCATCCTCCGGGATGACTTCGACATCCAGAATGCCGCCGTGTTCAGGTATCTCAGGTAGCGAGATCGGCCGGGGTCGGGGTCGGGGTCGCTCAGGGGCGGGGCACCCCGCCTTCGCGGGCGTCGAGCGCGGCCTCCGCGGCCTCGAAACGAGAGATGAGAGTCGGAATGTCGGCACCTTCGTATCCTTCCAGGAGCGAGGCCTTCGCGCCCGCCAGCGCCGCACGTAGGGTCGCGACCGACCGGAGTTCGGCTTCACGATCGACGCTGCCGACCTCGCCGATCCAGGTCGGGGAACTATGCGCGAAGGCGTAGCTGTCCATCGCTGGCCATGACTCGGTGTCCGGGCCTACGACCCGCACGGCGATCCATCCTCCGGCCGGAATTTCGACGCTGCCTGAGAAGCGTTGATGCGCCCCGCTTCCAGCCTCGTCGCTCCAGGCGACCTCGCCATTGACGATGATCTCGACCCTGGAGACACCCACGGCGGTGTGCAGGGCGAGTGTCCACTCTGCGGTGCCATCGGCCGGCGTCGTCTCACCCGGGCCGGCTCCCTCGACCTCGAATTCGATCAGCGGACCGTTCGTCACGAAGCTGCGTCCTGCCGCGACTCCCGCGAGGTAGCTGTCGAAGTCCTGTGCATCGCCGGTGTGGACGTAGGTCCGCGTCGCGCCGGGCGCCATTGTCCGGTAGAAGTTCAGCATCACGTCGCTGCCCGACGTCGCCGCAACCGGCCATCCCAAGTTCAGGAACTGGTACCAGACCTCGGCAGTCCCGAGCTCGTCGGTCCAGAGGCAGGCGATCTCGAGGGCCTGTACGTCGCCGAGGATACCGTCCGCGACGAGTCCTACGGGAAGGCCGAGTGCCGCCGGATCGCCGAAGGGGTCGGCGCCCGCCGGGTGCACGTACGACGCGATTCCTCCCTGGCGGCGGGCGAATTCCGTGACCTCGTCGTTGGCCCGGTCGTCCTGGCCGTACGCTTGATAGCCCGGACCCCAAACCCAGGGCCAGAACATCTCGTCGATCCCGATCAGCCCCAGGTGCCCCAAGAAATGAGAGCGAACCTCCTGACCGAAACGAACCATCGGGGCCGCACCGCCATCGGCCCACCCGAACCAGTGCTGCTCTCCCAGGCGCTCGTGGAGATTGGCCACAAGCGGTGTGGCCACATCGAGACCCTCTCCAGCCATGACCGTACGCAGGTCTTCCGGGTCGAGTCGGTAGGGCCCGCCGTAGTTGAGGTGGAAGTGCTGGTCACCCGAGAGCCATCCGGCGGCCGCGGCGTCCCACACCGGCCGAAGCTGGATCTCCAGGGTTGCAGTCTGTCCCGGCGAAACCACGGCTCGGCGTTGCTCGGCGGGCGCAGCGAGCCCTCGGGCGATCGTCACTGTCACCTCGCCCGGAGGTGCGTCCAACTCCACGACGCCGTCGGAGTAGAAGAAGACCCGCCCCGTCTGGCCGTCGAACCGGGGCACATGACCCCGGGGAAACACGGCATGACCGTTCGCGTCCACCACGGAGACGCGGGTGGCGACGGGGCCGGATTGGAGGGTCGATTGTGTCGTCAACCGCAGCCGACCCCAGCGAGCGGCGGTGTCGAACGCCGTGATGTCGACCATTTCGACGGGACCTCCGTCGACGGAGACTTTGTAGAGACGGAAGATCTCGTCGTCGCCGGCTTCACTGAACCAGATCCACTGGCCGTCTGGGCCCCAGGCCGGGGCGAGGGGCAGGCGGTCGCCTCCGCCCGCGAGAAGCATCGTGGAGCCAGGACGATCGAGCGAAGCGAAGCGAAGCTCCCACCCGTCGCCGTGGGCCTGGGGAATTTGAAAGGCGACCCGACGCCCGTCGGGCGAGAGAGCAGGCTCGGTCTGCGAGAGGAGCATCCCTTCGACGATCGTTCGTTCTTCTCCGGTGGTGAGGTCCCGAAGAAGCACCCGGTTACTGCCGCCCTTCTCGAGGTACAGCAGCTGGCCACCGTCCGGTGTGAGCTGAGGTCTGCGAGAAACCCTGCCCTCGCCTGCGACCTCCGTGCGTGTCGTGCCGTCCGGATCGAGCCGCCAAATGCGGATCGCCCCCGATTCGCCTGAGGCGTACCAGATCGATCCGTCCAGGCCGTAGCTGGGATCGAGTTCGATCGCGTCTGTGTCGACCACGATGTCCTCCCGTCCACTCGCCACATCGATCTCGACGATCCATGTGTCCGCTCCGTCATCGCGCACGAAGACGATCCGGTCACCGTTCGGGGCCCAGCGAGGACGCGAGTCCATCTCTCCGCCCGTCGTGAGCTGCGTGGCGACCCCGGTCTCGAGATCGACGAGCCACAGCCAGCCTCGGTCGGCCATCGCGATCTGCGTGCCATCGGGCGAGACGGCCGGATCCATCGGACCGGTCGCCAGGGTGGGGAGCTCGTACCCTTCGAGGTACACGTGGTGGCCATTCCCGACCTGGGTGTAGCGGCTCGTCCACTGACCCGTCACCGGTCCGGGAAGGAAGAGCAGGATCGAAGCGAGTGCGGGCAGGATGCGACGTGAGTTCATGACGAACCTTAAACAATGCGCGGGCGGGAGTGGTCGCGGCCAAGATGGGGCGACGTTGATCGTCGAGCCACCTCGCCCGCCGCCGCTTGAGCGCAACATCTCGGACTTCGACGACTACGCCCAGATCGTCGACGTCGCCGACCGCCTGCTGGCCCGAGGGTTCTCCGAGCCCGACGTACACAACATCCTCGGCGAGAATTTCCTCAGAGTGTTTGGTCAGGTATTCGGGTAGGCCCCCGGCGTGAGACCCCTAACGAAGGCCCGCGGCGGCGTCCGTGATGAGTCGTCGGTTCCTCATTTCTCGTGTCATGTACTGCCCGAACCAATCCAGCTGGTAGAGCTCGGTGCGCAGGAAGTTGGAGGGATTTCGCGACGTGCCGTGCCACTCGTTCTGCATGTAGATCATCTTGGTGGGCACCCCTTCTATTTTGAGCGCCTGATAAAACTCCTCGCTCTGAGGCACCGGCGTGCGAAGGTCGTACTCGCCGACCATGATCAGCGTGGGCGTCGTGACGTGCTCCACGAACATGAGCGGGGACCGGCTGAGATGTTCCTCGGCATCGTACCACGGATACTCCCGGAACGTCTGGTACCAAGATGTGCCGTCCGTCGTCCCAACGAACGAGATCCAGTTGGTGATGGGGCACCGGGCTGACGCACCAGCGAACCGGTCCGTCTGGGTGACCGCCCACGCTGTGAGCGTCCCGCCACCGCTACACCCCATGACGAACAGGTTGCTCTCGTCCACGTACCCGCGGCGTAGCACTTCGTCGACGCCGTGCATCAGGTCGTCGTGGTCCTTGCCGGGCCACGCATTGTCGATGCCGTTGCCGAACTCTTCACCGTAGCCAGTGGATCCCCGAGGGTTGGTGTACAGCACGACGTAATCGTTCGCGGCGAAATTCTGGAACGAGAAGTTGAATCCGAACGTGTACATCGAGTGGGGCCCGCCGTGGATGCTCAAGACGAGCGGATACTTCTCATTCGGATCGAAGTCAGGGGGCTTCACGATGAAGCCCTGAACCTGCCAGCCATCGACCGATTCGTACCAGAAGTCTTCCACCTCGCCCAGATTCACGTCGGCCAGGACGTCGTCGTTCACGTGGGTAAGCCGCTGTGGGTCGGGGTCTCCGAGCGACAAGCGCACGACATCGCCGGGAAGGTACGGGTCGGACAAGGTCCCGACGGCAATTCCGTTGGGACCCACGTCGGAGATGTCCAGGTTGTGTTTCCCTTCGGTCACCTGTCGAACGCCTCCATTCCCAGAAGCGAAGTGTAGGTTACGCGCACCATGATTGTCTGCGGTGAAGTACACTCCGCTTCCATCCGGTGCCCATTGCACGTTCAGGATCCTCCGGTCGAAGTCGCCCCCCACGAGTCGCGGGTTCGAACCATCGGCGTTCATCATGTGCAGACGCCGCTGCACGTACATGTGGTCCGTAGAGTCCGAGGCCAGGTACGCGATCGTGCGGCCGTCAGGAGAAATGCGCGGTGACATGTCTACTCCCAGATGGCCGCCATTCAGCTCGCGGATCTCACGGGAGGCGACGCCGACGGAGTAGATCTTCGAAGCCCGGCCCATATAGCCACCGGCGTAGTGGGTGGTATTCGGATCGCCACGCCGAAAACTGTCGAAGTAGATGGCGCTTCCGTCCGGACTCCAGTCCGGAGATCCGTGATTGAAGTCCCCATGCGTGATCTGTCGGGGTGTACCACCATCGGCCGGCACGGTGAAGATGTGCTGATATCCGTTACGGGTGAGACCTTGCCGGTCCTGACGATAGTCGAGTCGATCGACGATCCGCGGCTCGCCGGTCCATTGGGCCTCCGACGGCCTGCCGGGCAGGTCCACAGTCCAGGCGTCGTTCCTCGGAACGAACTGGTTGAATGCGATCGTCGATCCATCGGGGATCCAGGTGATGTTGCTGGCACTTTCCTGGAGTCGGGTGACCTGCGTGACGGCGCCTTCACCGCGCCCGGTCATGATGCGGACATAGACCTGCTGGCGCGAAGCCCCTTCACAGTCGATCAACGCCCCGGGATCACCTCCAGGCGTACCGCACGCCAAGAAGGCGAGGCGGTCTCCGGATGGGGACCAGCGAGGTGAGTCGCCCTCCGTGAGTGAGCGATTCTGGCTCCCGTCACCGTTCATGATCCAGAGGCTCGACTTCCGGGTGTCCGTTACGGGATCGATCCACTGGCGGACGTAGACGATCTGTTGGCCGTCGGGTGACATGCGAGGGTCACTTACGCCCTCGATCTGCAAGTACTGCTCCAGAGCGAGACGTCTGACCCCCTGGTCCGGAGCGTCCCCTGCCTGGGCGCCCAGCGGCGCGCTTGTGAATGCGAAGATCACGAGGCCCGTGGCGAGCAAGCCCGTCACGGTGTGAGCGAGGGAACGGTTGATGGCGTTCATGTCGGCACCCCAAAAGGCAGAAAGACCCGTTACGGCAAGTGATCGAGAGATATCAGTCGAGGCAAGTTGAGAACGGCGGAATGCTTGTGCCGCTCGCTTGTCAGGGGGCGAGGTGTGCGACAGAATCGAGGGAGTCCGCAGCCACCCCGAGTCGTCGCGGAGACGCTGCAGTCGTACTGCCTACCGAGGAGATGTCCCACATGCTACGTCACCATTTGCTTCTACCACTCATGGCTCTCCTTCTCTTCGCTCCCGCCGTCGATGCGCAGGAATGGACGCCCGAACTCGCGATGCAGGTCAAACGGGTCGGAGCGGTCGTTCCGTCGCCAGACGGACAGCTGGTGGTATATCAGGTCGGCTCTGCGATCATGGACGAAGAAACGAGCGAGTGGCGGACGCACATCCACCTCGCCCGTGCAGACGGGAGCGAATCACGCCAGCTGACGCGCGGCGAGACCTCGGCCACCTCACCCGCGTGGTCTCCCGACGGACGTTGGATCGCCTTCCTCTCCTCCCGTACCGAGAAGCGCAATATCTGGCGGATTCCCGTGGACGGCGGCGAAGCCGAGCAGGTCACGGACGTGACGGGGTCGGTGGGGTCATATCGGTGGTCGCCGGACGGGACTCGAGTCGCCTTCACCATGACCGATCCACAGACCGACGAAGAGGCGGCACGGATCCGAGAGCACGACGACGCCCAGGTCGTGGACGGGGACATAAAGATGTCCCGGCTCTACGTCGCGGACGTCGGCGCCGAGTTGGAAGGACGAAGTGGGCGAGCGATCACTGAGGGTACCATGTCCGTAGCGGCCGGCGGCTTCGATTGGTCTCCGAACGGACGAGCGATCGTGTTCGCTCATTCACCGTCGCCCAAGGCCAACGACGGGTACACCCGTTCAGATCTGGCGATCGTGGACGTCCAGACCGGCGACGTGTCGGATCTGGCAACGTCAGGCGCTCGCGAGTCAGGGCCCAGGTATTCCCGAGACGGCCGGTGGATCGCCTTCAACAAGAGCGACGACCCGGTTACCTGGGCCTTCATGTCCGACGTGCATGTCATTGCACCGGACGGCACGGGCGAGCGCGCCCTCGGTTCGACGTTCGACAGGCAGCCGACCATCGTAGGCTGGGCGGCGGACGACCGTAGCATCCTGGTCTCCGAAGCTCGCGGAACGATCAGTCAGCTCAGCTCCGTTCCCGTGGACGGCGGGGCACCCCGAGACGTATCGTCCGCCGATATGATGGTATCGGGGGCGACGCTGAACGTGTCGGGAAGTCATTTCGGCTTCGTCTCCCAGAGTCCCTCCGATCCGCCCGAAGCGTTCGTGTCCGCAACGGGCTCTCTCTCGCCGGTCCAGGTCAGTCACGCGCAGACGATTCCAGCGGTTCCCATGGGCCGGTCCGAGGTGGTCCGGTGGACGTCCGACGATGGCATGGCCGTGGAGGGGTTACTGACCTATCCGGTTGGATACCGTGCCGGTGAACCCGTGCCTATGGTCGTCATCGTTCACGGCGGCCCGACCGGTGTCTTCACGCAATCGTTCATCGGGTCGGCGGGTTCATATCCGATCGCAGCATTCACGGGGCATGGATATGCTGTACTCCGGGCCAATCCGAGAGGCAGTAGCGGCTACGGGAAGGACTTTCGATACGCGAACTACGGCGACTGGGGCGGTGGCGACTACCAGGACATCATGACCGGCGTCGACGCCATGATCGACCGAGGCGTCGCCGATCCCGACAGACTCGGCGTCATGGGATGGAGCTACGGCGGATACATGACGTCGTGGATCATCACCCAGACCGATCGATTCAAAGCGGCATCCGTGGGGGCAGGCCTTCCAAATCTGATGTCGTTCAGCGGTACGGCTGATGTGCCTGACTTCGTGGTCGACTATTTCGGTGGCGAGTTCTGGGAGGTGCCCGAGGCCTGGCAGGCGCACTCCGCTCTCTTCAACATCGAGGGTGTCACGACCCCTACGCTCATTCAGCACGGGGAGCAGGATCGGCGCGTTCCGATTTCACAGGCCTACGAGCTACGCAATGCCCTGTATCGTCAGGACGTGGACGTCACCATGGTCGTGTACCCGAGGCAGCCGCACGGCATTCAGGAGCCGAAACTCCAACTCGACGCGATGCACCGTAACCTGAGCTGGTTCGACCGCTGGGTCCTGGGCCGTAACCCGGACGCGAGACTGATCGGCTAGGGCGAGGGCCGCCGGGTCCGGTCTCTCGTGTCAGGGTCCAGACCGGGACCTATTCGATGACCGAACGTTTCAGCTCGAGCACCCACTTTGGTGTGTTTCGCAGGTAGTCATCGAGCCGCGCGACGCGCACGAAATAGTAGCGTGCATTGGGGATAGGTATTCCAACGACCCATTTGTCCCGAAAGCCAAGGTAGGGCGGGGTGATGGGTCTTGGCAGGCGGAGACAGCTCTGGCTAGGGGTTATGGGACGGAGGTCCAGTCCGTGTGATGAGCCACGGAGAGGCTGCGATGTTCGTATGGGTCAAGGGGATGTGTGGATGGGCGGGGCATTTGCAGGGGTCAGTCGATCACGCTGGAAGGCGATTTCTGGTGTCCGACCCTGGGGTGGTCAGTCGTCGAGTTGCTCGGGTAGCGACTGGTCGAAGGTGTACTCGGGCTCCGGCTCGGAGTCAGAGGGACGGCCCCGGACGCTGTGGGTCGATTCATCAATGGACTCGAGTTCGGAGCAACGCTTCCGGCCTTCAATCAGATGATGGAGGGTCCGGCTGGCACGACGGTCGTGCAGCAGGTGCAGGAGATCGGAGCGATGGAGAGCATTGATCTCGCGGAAGAGCAGTCCCGTCGCCTGGGAGCCACCACGTGGGATGTCTTCGACGACTCCGGGCGGTACCTGGGTGAGATCGAACTGCCGGCCTGCTTCACGCCCCTCGTTTGGCGTGAAGCGGCGGTCTATGGACGATGGCTCGACGACCTCGACCGCCATCACGTGAGAAGACTGGTGGTCGGACGGAGCTAGGTCGAATCGCCCTTTAGCCTAGCGCCCCCGGATCCCCTCCGTTCTCCAGTAGAAGTCCCCGTACGTCGTCGGAATCGGCCATACCTCGTCGAGCGTGTCGGCGTCGTACAGGATGCCGGCCTTCATGACGAAGCGGATGTCGGTCGAGGCACGGATGTTTACCAACGGATTGCTGTTGAGCACGACCAGGTCGGCCAGCTTACCGGCTTCCAGCGTGCCGACGTCGTCTAGAATCCCGATCATTTCGGCCGCGTGTGTCGTCGCCGTGCGCAGCGCCTCCATTGGGCCCATCGCGCTCTCGTACATCCAGAGTTCGAAGTGCGAGTCGATACCCTGGGTCTGCCCATGGGCCCCTATGGTCGCGTGCCCTCCCGCTGCGACGATATCGGCGGCTCCTTGCGCGTGGAGGGCGAATGGGTAGTCCGACACGGGCCTTAGCGCGCGGCGCCTAGTGTGCGGCTCGAGCCAGCGCCAGGGTGTGAATCGCTGAAGCTTCTCGTCTTCCCAGAGGTTCGACTCCTGGTAGAAGAACTCCTCCCCCCATGGCCCTGCACCGCCCACGACGAGGGTAGCGGAGTAGAAGAAGTTGGCTTGCCCGAGAAAACGAGCGACGTCCGAGTACAAGGGCAGATTCAGGATCGGGTGCTCGATTCCCGTGTGCCCATCCATGGCGATCCCGATGGCCGACAAGTGATCGGTGTCCCCCTCACTCGTAACCATGATACCGGCCTCTCGGGCGGCTTCGACGACCCATTGGCGTTGGTCACGCCTCGGCTGCCAGTACTGCTTGATGGACTTCGCGCCGTAACTGACCATCCGATTGACTTCGTCACGCGCGTCCTCGGGAGAGTCCACGGGACCATGTCGGGTGCGAGTCCCGCCAGAGATCGAGGAGCCCGTACTGTACATGCGTGTTCCTGTTCGTACCCCCGCCTCGACGCCTTCCGCCATCGTAAAGACCGCTTCGTGCCACCCGGATGGCTCGAGTCCCGTGGTAATGCCGTAGGCGAGGTTCGCGGCGAGTTCCCACGAACGCTGGGATAGTACGCCGCCGGCCTCGCGCGTCGCGTGTTTGTGGGTATCGACCATGCCGGGGATAATCGTCGAGCCGGACACGTCGATCTGCTCGGCCCCGGAAGGGATGGAAACGCTACCGCTCGGCCCCAACTCTACGATGCGCCCATCGCTCATGACGATGTCACCGCGCTCGATGACTTCGTCACCGTTCATCGTGACGAGTCGAGCACCGGTCAGCGCGATCACACCCTGAGCCATGCGCCGCGGGACCTCCAGGCGGATCTCAACCGTGTCGGTCGTGCCGGCTGTGACGTTGTGTCGGAAGTACGCATTGGCACTGCCCCACTCGAGTACGTCCGGACCGGACCAGTTCGGGAAGTTCCCACCTTCCCAGCTGAGACGGGTCACGGGTAAAGCAGGCGACTCGACCGAGATCTCGACCGGATCGCCCCCCGCGCCTGGCCACGTCATGGGCGTCAGATGCATATTGTCGCCGCGACTGAACCCCATCCACCGTCCGTCCGGTGAGGGAGAGGCCTCGTCGCTTGCCTCGATGACTGCGTGAGTCCGGGCATCCGTGCCGTCTGGCTGGATCGATCGGAATCCCGTGCCCGACTCCATGAAGAAGATGCGCCCGTCAGGACCGAACTTCGGAGCCACGACGTGCGATCCGCGGCCCGCGAGGACCTCAACGAGCGGCGTGGTCGCCCCTCCGCCAGACGGTACCGACTCGAGCATGAACCACGGCTCGTCGGAAGGGAGTCTCCCGCGCAACATCTCGCCGGAGCCACGCGCCACGACGATGGAGCCGCCGTCGGGGGACCAGGTCGGATTGAGATACATGCCGTCGAGCGTGGTAAGCCTCGTCGGGGCTCCTCCAGAGGCGCCGACTGTCCAGAGGGCGCCCCCGTCGTCATCGGACCACGTCGTGAACGCGATCGAGCGCCCGTCTGGGGACCATGCCGGGCTGTATTCCTGAGCGCCGGACGACTCGTCGGTGAGGCGTCGCGGCGTACCGGCGGGTAATTCCATCATCCAGATCCGGTCGAGCGCGACGAACGCGAGCGTTGCTCCGTCGGGTGAGGCTGTATGCCACCTCATCAACTTCACGTCCAGAGGGCCGTCATCGACAGGGAATGGATTGTACACCTGTTGAGTGATCGTCTCCTGCACCTGCGCGGTGAACGGGATCTCGTCGACCCGACCGTCCTCGACCCAGAGGCGCTTGAGCTTGCCGCCCTCGGTAAGCACGATCGAGCGCCCATCGGGGTGCCAGGCGTGACGGGGAAGCGCGCCCGCGTTGTTCCTCTCCGCGACGTCTGGCGTGATCGGATCGAGCACGATCCGCTCCGATCCGTCTCGTAGGTCCCGAAGCCAGAGAGCAGTACGCGGACCGTACTCGTGACCCTTGATGACCTGCGTTCCGTCCGCGATGCGACGCCCAAATGCGATCCACCGTCCGTCTGGTGATACCGCCGGGGCGTTCGCTCCTCCGCTCGACCTCCGACCACCACCACCGTCCCGCGGAGGGCCTACGCCGCTCGTGATTTCCAGGATCCGCCCGGTCGTCCGATCCAGCCGGCGCAGTTGATAGATCGCCTTCGCGGGGTTCGGGTCGCCGAAGCCGGTCGCCACGCGCTCCTCGTAGTAGAGGTAGCGCCCGTCGGGCGAAGGCTCGGGCCACGAAGCGTTCACGTCTTCTTCCGTGAGTCGAAGGCCGGAACCGCCGTCGACGTGCCACATCCAGAGCGAGCCCTGGCCGTTCACGTTCGAATCGCCGCCCACCCGGGCGACGATGTATTCACTGTCCGGTGTCCATACCGGCAGGGCCATCCGATCCGTGCGCTGGTTCGATACCTGGCGGGGGTTCGAGCCGTCGGCGTCGGCGAGCCACACGTTGTCCTGGCCGTCCCGGTCCGAGATGAACGCGATGCGGGTGCCGTCCGGTGAGAACGAGGGATGGAAGTTGAGCGCCATGCCGCTTTCGCGGGTGATGGCCCGGGCCTCCCCACCTCCGATGGGCAGGAGCCAGATCTCGCCGACTAGGTCCATCGCGATAGTCCCGCCGTCGGGGGCGACATCGACCGACATCCAGGTGCCCTCATCCGTGGTGAAGCTGATGGTCCGCGTCGCCCCTCGCGGAGTAGAGATGTCCCAATCGACGGCTTGAGCGTTCAGCTGCGGCGCGACCATCGCTGTTAGAGCGGCTAAAAGTGGGCCGACGGCCCTGGACGAGAGAGGCATTGTTGACTCCGGGATCGGAAGTGGCGTTCAGTGTGTCTTGGTCGGGCTCAGGGCTGGCGATCCTGAGGATCGTTGCCCCACCACCATTGCCGGTCGAGGCCTCTCCTCTCCGGCCACAGTTGGTTCATCGTCTCGGTATCGTAGAGTCTACCGTTGATCATCACGCGTTCGATGGAGAGACTGTTGCGGATGTCGTCGAGCGGATTGTCATCGAGAATCTGGAGGTCAGCCAGCTTTCCGATCTCGAGGGAGCCGAAGTCCGACAGGTGCCCGATGGCGCGCGCGCCTTCGACCGTACCGACCCGCAGCGCGTCGTGGTTGGACATGCCGCCGCTCGCCAGGAGCCATAGCTCCCAGTGGACGCCCATTCCCTGAAGTTGGCCGTGCGCACCAAGACCGACGCTCCCGCCGGCTGCGAGCACTTTGGCCGCCTGGGCTGCCTCCGCCTCGAAGATCCACTGGCTCTCGTGCGGCAGCTGTGAGCGGCGCAGCGTGCGACGATCGAGCTCCGCGTGCGGAATGAAGCGGTTCAGCTTCGGATCGTCGTGGACGTTTTGATCCCGGTAGAAGTAGTTCTCCGCCTGGGGTCCACCGTAGTTGATGATGAACGTGGGTGTGTAGACGATGCCGCTCTCAGCGGCGAGTCGCACCACGTCCTCGTAGATGGGAAAGACCGGCCACGAGTGCTCCTGTCCCGCATAGCCATCCAGGGCCAGGGTGAGGTTCATCTTGAAGTCGCTGTTCGCCTCGGCTGTCGGAGTGAGCCCTTGCTCACGCGCAGCCTGGATCAGCCACTGCCGGTGTTTCCGGTCGCCGATGAGGTAGTTCTTGATCGTCTC